>Ga0102832_1000208_pt1 | contig 139405 bp, 118 predicted proteins | sample EBPBio282013_DNA_FD_88942 | JGI IMG/M metagenome (GOLD analysis project Ga0102832, IMG submission 88942) | Wastewater treatment Type I Accumulibacter community from EBPR Bioreactor in Madison, WI, USA - Reactor 2_5/28/2013_ DNA (Illumina Assembly) | ecosystem: Engineered > Bioreactor > EBPR >... | reverse complement strand
TCAGTGGATGGTGGTGAATATTCATCGGGTGTACCGACGGGTTTGGTGGACAATCAATTCCATAATTACCGCGTACGTTGCCGCAAATCAGACGGCACACCTTCTTGCGTAGAATCTGAATCGGGCGTGATGCGGTTGAAATTAGTGACTATTCCAAGTGCACCGACGGTGTCGTTGTCATCAACGAGCAGTTGTGATGCGACGGCCAATTTCAGTGGCCAATCAACTTGTGGAAGTTTGCGGACAGTTTGGTACAATGCCAGCACGAACGTGGCTTTGCCCAATTTGCCATCAACCGTTCCAAGCCAGACGACTTCGTACTACGCTCGTTGTCAGACCGAAAACGGTTGTGTAAGTGAAAAGAGTAATGTGGTAACCTTTACTTTAACACCAACGCAGGTTGCACCAATAATCACGGCTTCGCAAGAGATTGTTTGCACTGGAACAACGGTCACTATTTCGGCCAACTGCTCCGCAGGCAGCCAAACGTTCTGGAACACAGGCGTAACAACACCAAGTTTTCAGGTAGCATTTAACAACGTAACCAAGCAGACTTATTGGGCGAAATGTATCTTCGACGGCGGTTGCCAAAGTTCAGAAAGTGTTCGGAAGGATATTTATTGGAATGCTTTTGTGGTGACGTTGATTAACGTAGGCGAAACCAAATCGGCGGTGAAGTCAGCGAATGACAAGTCGTTGTGGAGTAGCCAATTCATCACCCGTGATGGTGGACCAGAATTGGAGCAAAGTACGCAGCAAAATCCGACGTTGTATTTTGTAGAAAACGCCAACAAAATAGCCCCTCGTTACTGGACAATCAACGTGGAAGCCTGTGGATTAAGCACTGATGGTTCATTAACTTTTGATATGTTGGCGACGCCAGAAATGGGCGTGATTCGTTCTTTCAACACCCACGAAAACAACGCGCCTTACTTTATGTATGCCAACCGCGAAGGCTGGACGGAGCTTTATGCCCAGAATCATCCAGCGTACGGATTCTACCAAGACAACGGTGCGGGTGGTAACGTCTATGACGCAGGCTTGCCCAAAGGTTTATACAAATTGAGTATTCGTTATTGGGACATGAAGGGCTGGGGCAGTATCTATCCCTCGACGCGCCAACCGCAAGGAAATGTGTTGGCTTACCAAGAATACTGGTTCAGAATCCAGTCGAAAGACGGGGTAGGCGTGGGAGCTGCGAGGGTTTCGGGTTTACCGTTTACGGTTGAGGGAAATCGAAGTTTAGTTGAAGTTATGCCCAACCCAGTCACGAATGTTCTTCGCTTGAAAGTACAAAACAGCAAAGAGCAAGTTGTGCAAACTACGTTGTTGGATGTTGCAGGTCGTCAGGTGTTGCGTCGGACTTTTAGCCCTGAAACGAATGCGCATTATGAAGAAATGAACGTTGAAATGCTTCCTGAAGGATTGTACTTATTACGGGTCATTACAAATGACAAACAGGAGACTTTGAAAGTCATTAAAAAATAATAGGTGTAAATTAAAGCCCCCAATAATACTAGATTTGGGGGCTTTAATTTATTTCCATTCAGAAGGGCTTTGTTGGAAACGTTCTTGAAATACTTTTGAAAAATAAGAAAGACTTTCAAATCCAACTTTATAAGCAATTTCAGAAACACCACCTTCGCCATTTTTTAACATTTGAGCGGCTTTATCAAGGCGATAATTTCTTACGTATTCAATAATGGTTTGATTTGTAAGTGCCTTTAGTTTTCGACGAAGTTGAGTGCTTGAAATAGATAAACTCTTAGCCAAGTTTTCCATTTCAAAGGCCGAATTGCTGATATTTTTCTCTAATACATGATTTATTTTCTCTAAAAATTCTTGGTCATGGATTTGGGGTTGGATTGCTGGCTCTACTTCCGTTGTTAAGAGTTTTGGCGTGTTGTATTTTTGGCGAATATTTTCACGAATTTTTATCAAATTACGAACCCGAATTTGTAATTCATCGGTATTGAATGGCTTAGAAAGATAATCGTCGGCGCCTAACTCAAGACCTACTAGGCGGTCTTCAATGGCGGCTTTGGCAGTCAGCATCACCACTGGAATGTGGCTTGTTCGCATGTCGATTTTGAGCTGCTTGCAAAATTCAAACCCATCCAAATGGGGCATCATTAGGTCGCAAATGGCCAAATCTGGAATAGTCTCCAATGCTTTTTCTAATCCATCTTTCCCATCTTTTGCCTCAATAATAAAGAACGTTGATTCAAACTGACTCCTAATGTACGCGCGCAAATCTGCGTTGTCTTCTACAATAAGTAGCACGGGGTACTCTTCTTCGTTTGTTGTTTTATTTTCTACAACATTGTCAGGAATTTTAGCAGTATTGTTGAAATGTAAAGTGTTTGTTGTGCTCTCTGGTTTTTTATCTAAAAACTCAGTAGGTAGGTTGATATTAAAGGTAGTTCCTCGCCCTAGCTCGCTTGCTACACTGATTGTTCCACCTAGTACTTCTACTAACTCTTTTACCAAAGCTAAACCCACACCCGTTCCTTCATAATTACGTTGTGTACTGTCATCAATTTGGTAAAATCGTTCAAATATTTTGGGTAAACGTTCTTTGTCTATCCCAATGCCATAATCTTTGATTTCTATCAATAATGAAGTGTCAGAATAATCAGCTCGTATCTGAATACGTCCATTTTCTGGGGTGAATTTAAAAGCGTTAGAAAGTAAATTGGTTGTAATTTTTTCAATTTTATCCGCATCAAAATAAGCAAATTGATGCTCCCGACTTTGTTGATATTGGAACAAGATATTTTTGTCTTGTCCTAGAGATTCAAACGAAGAAAATATGTACTGTAAAAATTGGGATAAATCGCCTTCTTGCAACTGAACTTCCATTTTTCCCGCTTCTAATTTGCTTAAATCCAACAACTGACTAATCAATGATAGTAATCGTTCGGCATTTCGCTGCATCACTTGAAAAATAGTGCGTTTAGGAAACTCCTTTTGCAAATCTTGCAGGGGAGATAAAAGCAAAGTCAATGGCGTACGAAACTCGTGGGATATATTGGTGAAAAATCGGGTTTTTAGGGTGTCTAATTCCGCCAAACGTTCCGCTTCTTTTTGCTCAAATAGCAGCTGACGGGCTAATTCTTCCCTTCGTGTTTGCAAGCGATAATAAATAAAATACCCCACCAGCAGCGTCACAAGTAGCAATAAAGAAACAAACGCAATCCAAAATCGCGAGTTTTGGGTTTGTTGATTGGCCAGTTCGGCTTGTAGTTTTAGTTTTTCAGAGTCAAACCGAACCGAAGCTTCAACTGCTGATTTGCTTAGGTCATCTTTTTTGATTTTACTTTGGGCATCCTGAAACAAAAACTCATGTTTTAGGGCACTTTTATAATCACCAAGCAAGGTGTCGGCAATCATCCTACTTCGATAGATATCGCTATGGGCGGGATACCATGCCGCCTTGTCAGTGTTGAGTTCGGCCACTTTTATGGCTTGGTTGTAATAGTGCGTTACTTCCGCTGGATTTCGTTTGTGGCCAGCCACTTGGCACAAATTACTGTACAATTTAGAGAGATCTTCGTAGCCGTCAGGCTTGAAACGGAGCCGATACCACAACTCTTTTTTAAAGTAAGGCTCGGCTTCCTTGGGGTTGGGAAAGTGCGCCAAAATGATTTCTCCAATGTTGCCATTCAAAGCACCAATGCGAAGGCTGTCTTTGCGCGTACGCACTTGTGCAATGCCTAATTGATTGTATCGAATTGCCTCTTGGTACTGTTTTTTTTCTACCAAACACAACGCAATGTTGCGGTACAACTGAATGCGGTGAAAATCAACGGGGTCGTTCTGAATGTACGTTTCGCCTTCTTTTAAGTATTTTAAAGCCGTTTCTGCGTCCGAAGCGCGCTTTAAATAATACAAGGCCAAGTAAGTAAGGCGGTAACCTGCAAAGGCGAAATTTTCGTAGCCGATTTTCCGAAAGGCTAAATCTGCCGCCAACAAATGGTTGATACATTTGCTGGAAACGTCGCGGGTCAAGTACAGCGTCACCCCCATGTTGTGTTCGACATCGGCCAAAAAAGCGGTTTTAAGAGTGCTTGAAGGTAGTTTTTCTAACTTTTTTACTACGTTTTGAAAACGAGAGTAGGCGATCTCGATGTTTTTTTGTTTGCCCCCCAGTAAGTAATATGCCCTTAAATAATCGGCATAAATAGCCAATAGTTGGTCATTGGACTGCAGGCCATGTTTTTTTATGATGTCTATTTGAGCAAAGGCGGAAGTGCTGTCTAAGTTATACCAGACTAAATGTTGTTGTAATAGCAAGCTATCCAAGCGCGCCTGTCCTTTCAGAGATAAATAGGTATCGATTTTACTTTGGGCTTGGGCTATATTTTCTTCTCCAACTATTCCCCAAAGGCAAAATAGCAATGATTTGAGAAAAAAGCTATATACCAACTGGAGGAACGCAGGCAGTTTTCGATACATAAGATACTGTTGAGTCGTAAAGAGGGTAAAATTGGAATGGATTAGAGAGCAAAAATAGACAAAAAAGCGGTATCAGTGAGCGTTTCGCCCGTCGTTGTTTGCATTTCACCTAGGCTATTTTGTCACTTCACCTGCTGTTACGTTTGAGAGGGGCTGGTTTTCGGAGAATTTTGTACCGAAAACAAACCATAAAAAAGGCCATGAAAACACAGCTTTTCTTTTTACTACTTTTGGGATATTACTCCCTTGCCCAATCTACCCAAACCGTGCGCGGAAAAATCACCGATGCTGCTTCTAAAGCGCCCGTGGTAGGGGCTACGGTGGTGGTCGTAGGAAGTAACCCGCTCAACGGAACCACCACGGATGCCGATGGCAATTTTCGTTTGCTAAAAGTAAATGTCGGCAGAGCATCGCTGCGGGTGACATACCTAGGCTACGAAGACATTTTTGCCAAAGATGTGATTGTGAATACGGGTAAAGAGGTGGTACTGGATTTATCAATGACGGAAAGTTTCAAAAACCTCAATGAAGTGACCGTCAAGTACAAACGAAGCGAGGACAACAAAGTGGCAAACAACGAAATGTCAACCGTAAGCGCGCGGCCGTTTGCTCCTTCCGAAACCCTCAAATACGCAGGGAGTTTGGGCGATCCGTCGCGGATGGCGGCCAATTTTGCGGGGGTGAGCGGTGCCAATGATGCTAGAAATGACATTGTAGTCAGAGGAAATTCGCCCGCCTCTTTGCTGTGGCGTTTGGATGGTGTCAACATCCCTAATCCCAATCACTTTAGCTCGCTGGGAACGTCGGGTGGGCCTGTTTCAATGCTGAATACCAACTTGTTGGCCAAGTCCGATTTTATGTCAGGGGCTTTTTCTGCCGAATATGCCAATGCCCTCGGGTCGGTGTTTGATTTGCGTTTACGAAAAGGAAATGACGAAAAACACGAGTTTTTGACCCAAGTAGGTTTCAACGGGGTAGAGGTGGGGGCCGAAGGGCCTTACAGCAAAAAATCGAAGGCGTCGTATTTGCTTAATTACCGTTATTCGTTGTTTGGTATTATGTCCAATTTGGGTTTTGATATTGCAGGAACGCCTTATTATCAGGATTTTACCTTTAAAACGGACGTTCCTGTGGGTAAAAAAGGGCAATTAACCTTTTGGACGCTGGCGGGAAAAAGCAACATTACGTTTTTGGGAAAAGACGTGGACACGGAGAAAGGGGATGCTTACGGTGACGAAAATACCAACACCCGCGTGCGTTTTGAAACGGGCATTGCGGCGCTGTCGTACGAGCACCGTTTTACGGACAAAACCTTTGGAAAAGTGACATTCTCGGCGTCGAGAAGCTACCAAAATTTTAAAGGAGATACGGTGATTTATAAACCAGAAACAAAGGTAATATCGGAAGAAATTTTGGCACAACAAGCTGAGTTTACCAACGAAAAGCTATCCCTCAATGCCAGCGTTAATCATAAAATTAGTGCCAAAGACAAAATTTCGGCAGGGGTGATTGTCGATTTGAGCCGCTTTAAATTGCTGAATTCTAATCTGTATCCTAACGCCGTTACACTCCGCAATACCGACGGTGAAACCATGCTCACGCAGGCGTATGTGCAGTGGAAACACCGTTTTAGTCAAAACTTGACCCTAAATGCAGGGCTGACAGGCTTGCATTATGAACTCAACAATTCGGCGGCATTGGAACCGCGCGTCGGGTTGGCTTATCAAGCAACTGACCGTAGTACGTTCAACTTCGCTTACGGATTGCACAGTAACTTACAGCCGCTATTGCTGTATTTTTACCAAACCCAAAATACCAATGGAAGCTACTCATTGACAAACAAAGACTTAGGGTTTACCAAAAGCCACCATTTTGTTTTGGGATATGAGCGTAGCCTTGGTGAAAACCTACGCTTGAAGTTGGAAGCTTATTATCAGTCGTTGTTTAACGTTCCGATTCAGCCGAGTTTGGGCTATTATTCAGTGCTTATTGAGGGGGTGGATTTTGCCCCTACCAACGTAGGTAACCTCGTAAATAAAGGTACTGGTCGGAACTATGGCCTTGAAATGACCCTCGAAAAGTACTTCTCTAATAATTACTATTTTTTGATAACGGGTTCGTTGTTTGATTCAAAATACAAAGGCAGCGATGGCATCGAACGTAACACACCCTTCAATAACCATTACGTCGTCAATGTGCTGGCAGGCAAAGACATTCCGCTGGGCAATCGGGGCGTGCTGAGCATCAATTGGAAACTTACTTCGGCAGGTGGGAAATACATTCGCCCCATCAATTTGGAGGCATCGGCCGAGGCTAATACCACTATTTATGACGAATCACGGGCGTTTATGCAGCAACAAAATGGCTACTTTCGCACCGACCTCAAGATTGGCTATAAACTCAATCGCCGTCGCAGTACTCACGAGTTAGCCATTGATTTACAGAATTTTACGAATCATCAAAATGTTTTTCAGCAAGCCTACAACCCGCGTACCAATAAAATTGGGACGGCCTATCAGCAAGGGTTTTTGCCCATTCCGTTCTATCGTCTAACCTTTTAATTTGTTAAATTTCCCATGAATTCAACAACCATTATTTCAGTCATAGGCGCTACGGGGCGTTTGGCCATTCCCGTAGTGAAAGCCCTCTTGGCTTACGGCTATCAAGTACGGGCAGTGGTGCGTAATCCCGAAAAAGCCAAGCAATTGCTCCCAAAAGAAGTGACATTTGCGGTGGCTGATGTGCGTGACGTACCAAGTTTGTCGCGCGCTTTGAAAGGCAGTACATACGTTTATATAAATCTAAGTGCGGAGGAAAATGGGGCGAAAAGCTCGTTTTTTTTGGAGCGAGAAGGCGTCAAAAATATTGTGGAGGCGTGTCAAGCGGTTGGTGTTCAGCAAATTTTGAAGATTGGCGCGTTAGGCGCTCACCCGTCGATTCGTCAGCCTAAGGAATTTTACCAAAATCAAACCCGCCGCGAAGGGCATCGTTACATCGAAGAATCGGGTATTCCGTTTACGATTTTTCACCCAACGTGGTTTTTGGACAGCATCGAATGGGCCATCAAAAAAGATACCTTGCAGTGGGTGGGAAAACCCGTAGAGTTTTATTGGACTAATTCGACCGATTATGCCCAATGGGTCGCCAAAGCGGTAGGAAACCCAACGGCTTATTACCAACATTACGTAGTACAAGGACGCGAAAAAATGGACTACGAAGCCGTTTATCAACGGTTGAAAGCCCAAAAGCCTTCCCTGAAATTGCAAGTTTTGCCTCTCTGGATGGTTAAAATGATTGGGTTTTTCTCGTCAACCATGAAGAGTTTGGCCGACTTGTTTGCCTTTTATGAAGGTACCACCGAAGATTTTTACGGTCAAGCACTTTGGAAAGAACTTGGCGAGCCGAGCACGTCATTAGAGGCATTTTTTGAAGAACCAAAAGGTGTAAATATTCCGTATCTTTGATAAAAAATGAGGAAATTTCGCATGGAACCTCCCTACATCAACGACCGCAAAGCACGGCTAATTGGTATTCCACTTTTAAGTATTTTCCTTCCAATCGTGATGCACAAAGAAGTCTTCACGGGCGGAAATGCCAAAGATATTTTTTATTGGGTAAGCTCGTGTTTTATGAACACGTTCTTGATTTGGGAGGGCAACCGTGCGATGTTTATTTTGATGCGGAAACGCTTCCCGCACTATCGCCAAACTGCTCGTCGGCTGATTTGGCAAACCATCGTAGGCTTGACATATACCTTGGTCGTGAGCGCTTTTATTGATTACTTTTTTTGTTCCAACATCTCCAATTTCGACCGTATCAATGAGGTGTTGATTGGGTTTAAAATCAGTCTCATTCCGACCATTATTGTGACGTTGATGTACGAAAGTGCCTTCTTTTTTCAATCGTGGAAATCGCACGTCCAAAAGACCGAAGCCCTAGCTCGCGAAAATGTACAGTCGCAATTGGACGCGCTCAAAAATCAGCTGGATCCTCATTTTTTGTTTAATAGCCTCAATACGTTGGCCTCGCTCATCGACGATGAAAATAGCCCCGCCCAAAACTACCTCGACAAGCTGTCGGACGTGTATCGGTACGTGTTGGTAAGTCGGGAAAAAAATACCGTGACCTTGGAGGAAGAAATGCAGTTTTTGGATGCGTATATTTACCTTAATAAAATTCGATTTCGGGAAAATTTGCAGGTTGAGACCCAGCTTTTGACCGATACAAATCAGTTGCACGTAGCGCCGTTGAGTATTCAGATGTTGATTGAAAATGCGATTAAACACAACGTGGTTTCCAAAGAAAAGCCGTTGAAAATCAGGATTGTACAAGAAGATGGGTTTTTGACGGTAGAGAACAACCTTCAAGAAAAAATGACCTTCGAAAAATCGACCAAAGTGGGGCTTCAAAACATCATCAATCGCTACCGACTGCTTACCGAACAACAAGTTGAAATCCTGCGAAATGAGTGGTCATTTAAAGTAAAACTGCCTTTGTTAGAAGCCTAAAGTCATGAAAGCCATCCTGATAGAAGACGAATATCCCGCCGCCGAACGCCTTGAGAAGCTGATTAAAAAAATTGATGAAGAAATAGAAATAGTGGCGGTTCTTGACAGTATCGAAAGCTCGAAACGTTGGTTTTCAACGCATCCTGCACCCGATTTGATATTTTCCGACATCCAGCTTTCCGACGGACTCAGTTTTGCGATTTTTGAATCAATTGCGATTGCTAGCCCCATTATTTTTACGACCTCCTACGACGAATACGCTATCAAAGCCTTCAAAGTCAAGAGTATAGATTACTTGCTAAAGCCCATCAAACCGCAAGAATTGGAAGCAGCGATTACGAAGTTTAAGGAAAGCCAACGGGTTTTTTCTGTCAATGATTACACCTTAAAAATCCAGTCGCTGCTAGATTCAATGCCTGCCGTGGGGAGAAAGCACAAAACACGCTTTTTAGTGTCCTACAACGACCAATTGTTGCCCATTCCGCAGGAAGAAATCGCCTATTTTTATACCACCAACGAAATGGTGTGTTTGGTCCGAAGCGATAACCGTCAGTTTTTGGTCGATTATACCCTCGAAGAGTTAGAACGGTTGCTCAACCCCGCGCTGTTTTTTCGGCTCAATCGGCAGTACATCGCTTCGTTGGCCGCTGTGCAGAAGATTCATACTTATTTTAACGGCAAGCTCAAACTCGAACTTCAGCCCGAGCCCTCGCACGACATCCTCGTGAGCCGCGAAAAAGCCCCGCATTTTAAAGCGTGGATGGAAGGGTAGGGGTTACTCCAAATTCCGTTTCTTGATTTCGCCGTCAATGGATTTTTTTTCTGACGAAATCACGACATTGCCAATGATAAAAATGAAGAGAAAAGGAAGTAGAGGTTTATAATAAAAAGTACTTTGGCCACCTGTAGCAGCGTCTTTCCCAATGTGGTATCCAAACATCATAAAGGCGAGAAGTATGGCTACAATTCCCACTGCTATGATAATATTATGGCTATTTTTGATTATTTTTTTTTGCTTGAGCAGTTGCTCGTCGGTAAGTGCGGCTAGTTTTTCTGGTTTCATTGTAGTGGTGTTATTATTTAGGGTTTCAAATCATTGAGGCGGAAAAAAAGAAACGAGGCGTTGCTGGTCGTCGAGCACGGCAAAAGTGGCGGCGTAACCTGCTTTGATTTTTCCAAAACGTTCACCTACACCTACCACTTGCGCAGGGTAGGTTGAGGCCATTCGAAAAACTTCTTCTTTGGAAAGCCCCACCGTTTGGACACAAAAACGAACGGCATCGAGTAGCGTAATGGCCGAACCCGCCAATTTTCCATCGTCGTTGAGTAGGCGATGACCGTCGTAATTGGCCGTAAAATCTTCAAAAACAAAGCGTTGTGGTTCAATTTTAGCCAAGGTGGCATCTGAAATCAAAAAAAGACGGTTGCCCATCAGTTGCTTGGCGATACGAATGGTAGCGGGGTCGCAGTGGTGGCCATCGGCAATGATGCTGGCGTGTACCGTTGGCGTGTCCCAAATCGCCGAAACGACTCCAGGTTCGCGGCTTTCAAAAGGACGCATGGCATTGTAAAGGTGCGTTGCCATCGGAATTCCCGAGCCCAAAAAAGCCTTGGCTTGTTGGTAGGTCGCGTTGGTATGACCCATCGAGAGTTGAATGTGGCTGTTTTGGAGGCGAGCAAGGAGCTGAGGAGGCCATATTTCGGGCGCAATCGTCATCAGCGTAAGTAGTCCTTGGCTTTGTTCGATGATTTCATCTAGTTCTGTTTCGGTAGGAATACGTACTTGCGCGGCGCTGTGTGCCCCTCTTTTTTCAGGATTGATAAACGGCCCTTCAATGTGAAGACCTAGTACGCCCGTTTTTCCCGATGCGATATACGCTTTGGTTACTTCAATGGCTTTTAAAATACGTTCTCGTGAAGTAGAGTACAAAGTAGGTATAATGGCCGCCGTACCGTCCTGCTGATGGGTACTGACCATCTCTTCTAACGATTCAATCGATAAATCACGCACAAAAAAGCCCGTTTGCCCGCCGTACAATTGAATATCAATAAAGCCTGCGGTGAGGTCGTGGCCTTGAAGGTCATAAACGGGTAAGTCGGTTGGAATCAGGTCGGTAGGTACGATGCGGTCGATGCGGTTGCCGTCAACGACCACGGCATGGTGGGTAAGGATGTTTTCTCCCGTGTAAATGGTGCAATTGGTCAGAACGTACATGGAATCGGGTTTAATTTGCGAACTTGCCGAAAGTTCCACATCTTTCGGCAAGATTTCTATGGAATAATGAATAAAATTTGGCTTTCCTCGCCGCACATGAGCGGTTATGAACAAAAGTACGTACAAGAAGCGTTTGAAACCAATTGGGTGGCGCCTTTGGGGCCTAATGTCGATGGGTTTGAACAAGACCTGAGCCGTTATGTAGGCGTAGGCCATGCGGCGGCGTTGTCGTCGGGGACGGCGGCGTTACATTTAGCGCTGGTGATGCTTGGGGTAGGGCAGGGAGATGTCGTTATTTGTCAGTCGTTTACGTTTGCTGCATCGGCCAACCCCATTGTATATCAAGGAGCTACGCCCGTATTTGTGGATTCGGAATGGGAAACGTGGAATATCTGCCCCGAGGCATTAGAAGAAGCAATCAAGGGAGAACGGGCCAAAGGGAAAAATGTAAAAGCAGTGATTGCCGTGCATTTGTATGGTATGCCCGCTAAAATAGACGAAATTATAGAGGTGTGTACACGCTACGAAGTGCCCCTCATCGAAGATGCTGCCGAAGGATTGGGGGCGAGTTGGCAGGGACGTAAATTGGGGAGTTTTGGAAAGTTGAATATTCTATCTTTTAATGGTAATAAAATCATCACCACATCGGGCGGCGGGGCTTTGCTATCAGAGGACGAAACATTGATACAACAATCACGCTTTTTGGCTACCCAAGCCCGCGACAATGCCCCTCATTACCAACACTCGCAGATTGGCTATAATTACCGAATGAGCAACATTTGCGCGGGAATTGGCCGTGGCCAAATGCAGGTTATCGACGAGCGTGTAAGCCAGCGGCGGGCTAATTTTTCAGGGTACCAACAAGCCTTTGAAGGGGACGAACGTATTACGTTTCAGCCCGAAAGAGAAGGGAGTTATGCGAATCGCTGGTTGAGTTGTATTCGGGTGGATGTGACAAAAACGAGCGGCGTGACGCGCGAAACCCTACGAATGGCCATGGGGGCAGAAAGCATTGAAGCGCGCCCTTTGTGGAAGCCCATGCACCTCCAGCCTGTGTTTGAAGGAGCGCCCTACTACGGTGGACAAGTAGCAGAAACACTTTTCGACGATGGTTTATGCCTTCCATCGGGGTCAAACTTAACCGAAGACGAACTTCAAAGAGTAGTAGGAGTAATGAAACGTACCCTAAGCTAGGCGATTATTACGTTGCAAAATTTGCGTAATTTTTTCTGCACTTTCTCCTGTAATAACACGAATGGTTTCTAAGCTAATGCCGTTATCATAGGCATTCAATATCGTTTTTTCGATACCTTTCTCAATACCCTTTTCGATGCCCTTTTCAATGCCTTTCTCGATACCCTTTTCAATGCCTTTTTCAATACCTTCTGCCATGATTCTGTCGTAGGTGCTCATAAAAGTCGTTTTTATATCTTCAGGTAAATTTTCATTTTCTACAAAAACTCCATGGGGTTCCAGGCAATGCGGGTATCGTCGTGCCAAGTATTCATTTCTGCAAAATCTTCGGCCGACAATTCAAAGTCAAAAACGTCTATATTAGCCGCGATACGGTGCTTTGAAACCGATTTTGGAATCGTGATGGCTCCTTGCTGAAGTGTCCAACGGATAAGTACCTGAAACGTACTTTTGTTGTATTTTTCGGCGATGTTGATGAGTCGCGGGTCATCGGATTTTAGCCCTCGCACCAAAGGCGCATATCCTTCAATTTGAATACCTCGTTGGCGACAGTAGTTCAATTCTTCGGGCAAGTGACAATACGGACTTAACTCAATTTGATTAACCGCAGGAACGATGGATGTATGCGGCCAAAGCTCCTCAAAATGAGGTGCATAATAATTAGAAACCCCAATGGCACGAGCCTTGCCATCGGCATAAATTTTTTCAAGGGCTTTCCACGTTTGGATTCGGTGTTCGCGTACGGGCCAGTGAATCAGATACAAATCAACGTAATCGGTGTTGAGTTTACGGAGGCTTTCTTCAAATGCCTTGAGGGTTGATTCATAACCTTGGTCGTCGTTCCAAACTTTGGTTGTCAAAAAAATATCTTCGCGGGCTAAACCGCTGTCGCGCATGGCTTGTCCTACTTCCATTTCGTTGTGATAGGCTGCGGCCGTATCGATAAGTCGGTACCCAAGTTCTAACGCCCACAAAACCGCTTGCCGAATGTCGTGCCCAGGCTGAGGGTCATACACGCCGAGTCCTAATTGGGGCATTTGAATGCCGTTATTTAAAGTAATAGATGGAATCATAGGTAAGCCAGGTTTAGATAATAGTGCCGCAATTTGGGAAAAATTCTCAACTTTGTTTGCGCTTTTCGATGGCACTGCGCAAGCGGGCAGCGCTTTCGTAGTCTTCTTTGGCAATCACTTTGGCCAACAATTCTTCTAGTTCTTCCAACGTATATTCGGCATAGGATTTCTTCTCTCGGCCTTTTTCATCCAACAAATACCCTGCTTCTTCCAATACTTGGTCGCTCACGTAAAGAGGACAGTGCATCCGTACTGCTAAGGCAATGGCGTCTGAAGGACGGCTTTCGATTTCTAATAGTTCCTTTGGGCCTTGCAGGAGCAGTTTGGCATAAAAAATATCTTGTTGAATTTGGTAAATGCAGACCTCCTTGGCTTTGGCACCAAGCTTTTGAATAATGGTTTGGCATAAATCGTGGGTAAGGGGGCGCGAAGGTTGAAGACCCTCTAAATGTATGGCGATGGCTTGCGCTTCATTTGTCCCAACAATGATTGGAATACGTCGTTTAGAAATGGGCTCTTCTAAAATTAAAACATAATGACCACGTTGCGACTCACTTTCGGCCATGGCTATCACAAAAACTTCGTATTTATTCATTCGTGCTGGGTGTGAGGTTGGTTTTAATAAACTGACAGAGCGTTCCGATGTCGTCGAAGGGAGAAATGACCCATTGTTCAAACGAAAGGCGGTACAAATCTCGGCCTTCGACTTCCAACGAAAAGCCGCCTGCAAGGTCAAAATATTTGCCGTTACGGTTAAGTATCGGAATCTCCATTTGCTGGAGGGCGTATTGGACAAAATCAGCTTCGTTGTAATTCATATATTAGTGAAGAGGGTTGCTCACAACCCGATTGTTATTTATCGCTTGCCCCAAACTATCATTTGGGGCAAAAATGGTACAGCGTCTCTGACGCCCAATTTAAACATTCTCCAAAACAATTTTTGCCCCTAAACCTATACACAAAGCGGCTGAAACCAGTGTTAACCCACGCAAGAGGTGGCGATTTTGGAACAATTTACTCGAAAAAGGCAGACTGAAAGCCCCTGCCGCTACCATCATACCTGCGACAGAGCCCAGCCCAAACAACAACAGGTACAGAAAAGCATGACTTGGTTCTTTGATTTGGGTCAATACCGAAATCAACAGCCCACCACTTCCTGCCAAGCCGTGCATAAGCCCCACACCGTATGCCAATCCGTACGCAGGTTCGTGGACGTGAGGGTGATGGAGTTCGGATTTTAATTTGACAATTCGGTGAATACCTAATACGATGAGCATCAGTCCTACACCTGCTTCAAAGTACTGAAAAATGGCTTCGGAAAGTACAAACTTGCCAAGTATATACACCAATGCCACCAATAGTATCGTGGACGTATGACCAAGGCCCCAAAATGCCCCGTCTTTGAGCGCGGCTGAGGTGGAGTCTCTGCGGGTGACAATGCTACTGACCGCCACTAGGTGGTCAGCCTCAAAACAGTGCGAAAACCCAACAACAACGGCGAAAAACAAAGGGGCGAGTTCCATGTAAGTAACTGATTAAGGATTGGTAATTTGATACAAAAGCACGCGGTGATTGCCCGTATCGGCTATCACCAAACAATTCTCCACGGCACAAAGCGAAAATGGCCAGTACAATTGCTTGTCGGTGCCAAAGCGGGTATTGCTATTTTCGCTGCCTGTTCTAAAATTATCATGGCCAATGAGGTTGTCGGCCAAGGCGTTGTTTTCGGTAGGAACACGGTCAAACCAAAGCAGGCGGCTATTTCCCGTATCGGCAACAAATAGCCCCTTTTGGTAAAAAAAAGCGTCGTAGGTCCAACTCATGGAGTTTTGTTGGGGAAACAAACTGAATTGATTCATTCCATTCGCGTCAAAATCGGGCTGGCCGATGATGACGTCGGCGGGTTGGGCGAAGGCATCTTTCCAACGGTGCCAAATGAGGTTTCGGTAATATTGCGTATCGGCAATCGACAGTACACCTTCGGCATTGACGCGGACGGAATAGGGCCAAATCGGTTCATGATTTTCGTAGTCGCGTTCTGTAAAATCAGGTTTTCCAATGACGGCGTCGGCAGCGGTGAAGTTTTGGGTGGGGAACGCTTCATAAAACAAAACACGACGATTACCCGTATCGCAAATCCATAGCCGTTGGCCGTCCGAAAAAACACCGTATGGCCAATACAGCGACTGAGCCGAAGGCGTAGCTCCAACGCCCTGAAGGTTAGGTAAGTTGCTCTCAAAATCGGGTTGTCCAATAACCACATCGGCGTCTTGCCCATTTTGAGTGGGGAATTTATTCCAAATCAGTACTCGGTGATTCCACGCGTCGGCGATCACCAATCGCTGCCCGTCTGACCAAATCCCCGAAGGGTATTGCAACGAGCCCGCATGGACTTTGCTACCCGCGTTTCGTCCCGTGTGCGACGTTTCGAGTTGGCCTAACACAAGGTCGGGGGCTGCAAATTCGGTGTCTGGCAGCGTATTCCAACAAAATAGCCGATTTTGACCCGTATCTGCCACCAACAGACGGTTTCCAACGGCCCACACACCACGTGGCGCTAATAAAGGATTTCCTTTATCTCCCCGAAAAATGGTTGCTTTTTCGACCATCGGTGCTTTCCCTGCCAAGGATGCAGCATAGGTAGTGCGAGCATTGGAAGTGGAAAGGGGCGGCGGCGGGGCTTCCGTGGTGTCGGTAATGGCGATGTTTAGGTTCATGGTAGATAACTTTTAAGCTTTATAGGTTTTTGAAACCTATAAGGTTTGGGTGAGGTTAGGTTAACAAATACGAGGAAGCTGTTCCCCCACCAACATATTTACAACCCGTTTTCCCCCAATTCGGCTGTGAAGCACTACTTGTTTGGGGTGTTCGGTGGTTACTTCACCAATCACAGCGGCGTCCTGACCATACGCCAACGTCCGAAGTTTTTGCACAATTTCTTCGGCTTTTCCAGCAGGAACAAATGCCATAAAAACCCCTTCGTTGGCCACGTAAAGTGGGTCAAGACCAAGCAACTCGCAAGCGCCGCGTACTTCTTCGAGGACGGGTATCGGCTGTTGAAAAAGATTGACGCCCAAGCGGGAATCGCGGGCTACTTCGTTAAGGACAGATGCTACGCCACCGCGCGTCGGGTCTTTGAGCAAGTGAATATCCGTCCCAAATTCGTCCAATAATGCTTTTACAGTATGGTTCAACGGGGCAGAATCGCTGGTAAGGGTTGTTTCAAATTCCAAGCCTTCCCGCACCGACATGATGGCGATGCCGTGCGTGGCAATCGCTCCGCTTACGATGATTTTGTCACCTGCCCGTACATTTTTAGTAGAAATGTGGGCTTGCGGGTGGATGTGGCCCAAGCCAGAGGTGTTGATAAAAATTTTATCTCCTTTACCTCTTTCTACCACTTTGGTATCGCCCGTTACGATGCTTACGCCCGCCTTTTCGGCAGCTCGGCGAATGGAGACCAGTATTTCCCAAAACTCTTTCATTGTAAGCCCTTCTTCCAAGATGAAGCTCAACGAAAGGTATTTAGGCACCGCGCCGCACATGGCCAAATCGTTGACTGTTCCGTTAACGGCCAGTTCGCCGATGTTTCCTCCTGGGAAAAAAATGGGTGAAATGACGTAGCTATCGGTAGAAAATGCCGTTCTCCCCGACCACTCAAACATGGCACCGTCGTGGTGTTCGTCGAGTAACGGGTTTTTGAGCAAATCGAATACTCCCGATTCGAGGAGTTGGTTGGTTAAAATTCCACCACTTCCGTGACCAAGCGTGATAACGTCAAAGTCAAGTTTAGGCATGGGGCAATCGAGTGAAATCATAGTTTCTAAAATTATACTGCATCTGCTTCGGCAAAATGGTAATAGGCTGCGCAGGCTCCTTCCGACGATACCATTGGTGCGCCCAGCGGTGTGATGGGCGTGCAGCCTTTGCCAAATTGTGAGCATTCAAACGGTTTTTTGATACCTTTTAGGACTTGTCCCGCAATGCAATCGGCGCATTCGGAGGCTTTGGCGATGGAAATGGAAAACTTTCGATTGGCATCAAATTCCGCCAACGATGCTTTGACTTCCCAACCACTGAGTGGGATGTTTCCGATGCCCCGCCATTCGCGGTCAGAGACCTCAAACACTTGTTCAATGACTTTTCTTGCTTCGGGGTTGCCGTTAGCTTTCACTACGCGACTGTATTGGTTTTCGAGTTTAGCCTCGCCGTTTTCAAGTTGTTTGACCGTCATCAAAATCCCTTGTAATAAATCCACAGGTTCAAATCCAGTGACTACCATTGGGATATGGTATCTTTGAACAATGGGTTCGTATTCCTCTAATCCCATAATGGTACAAACGTGCCCTGCCGCCAAAAAGCCCTGAATTTGCGCCTCACCGTCGTTGATAACGGCCTCCATAGCAGGAGGAACAAGTACATGAGAGGCTAAAATGGAATAATTGGTCAGCCCTAATCGACGCGCATGAAGCACTGAAAGCGCATTGGCTGGAGCGGTGGTTTCAAACCCTACGGCAAAGAAAACGACCTGACGCTCGGGCTGTTCTTGGGCAATTTTAACCGCTTCTAATGGCGAGTACAAAATGCGGACATCGGCGCCGTTGGCTTTGGCCTCCAACAAACTACGGCTCGACCCAGGCACGCGAATCATGTCACCAAAAGAACATAAAATCACTCCTTTTTCTTCGGCCAAGTAAACGGCTTTGTCGATGAGGTTTAGCGGAGTTACGCACACGGGGCAGCCCGGGCCATGTACCATGGTGATTTGTTTGGGAAGCAAGTTTAAAAGGCCATTTTTGACCAAACTGTGCGTTTGCCCGCCGCAAATTTCCATAATTGTCCACGGGCGGGTGGCTACTTTGTGCAGTTCTTCGAGGTAGTGTTCGACTACTTCTGGGTCGCGAAATTCTGATAAGTATTTCATGGGAACTAGAGGGGGTTAGGGCGGTCTAATTGGGAAGATTCTACCAGCTCATCAATTTCTCCGATTTCCTCCAAATACTCGAAGGTTTTTCGGGCTTCTTCTTCATCGACGATGCTGATGGCCACTCCCACGTGAACCAACACATAATCACCTTCTTTGGCATCAGGTACCATTTCCAAACTGGCTTCTTTGGTGATGCCGCCAAAGAGCACTTTGGCCATGCGTACTGTTCCGTCGTACTGAAATTCTATGGATTTTATTTTACCAGGAATTGCTAAACACATAGGAGTAAGGTTGAAAGGGGTTGATACATTGGTTTTTGACACAAAGTTTCACAAAGTCGTACTGTGCAAAATTAAGCTAGTAAAAAGTTGTTTTTATTTTAACCCCACGCCTTTAGGCTGGGGACACAATGGGAGAACTTTACGTGGGCTTTAGCCCTGATTTTACCGCGTTGTTATCAAAAAATCAGGGCTAAAGCCCTAAGTTGTACTCTTTGTTTTTAGACCCCAGCCTAAAGTCGGAGCGCCGATGCGACGTGGGGTTTAAGGAGTTGCTTATTATTGATGTTATCCAGCTTAGTTTTGCATTATTACTTACTTTGTGTCACTCCGTGGCCAAAGAGAAATGTTAATTCAGGACAGCCTGCCCAAACGAGATACACTCATCGTTTGGTGAAAATTGTTGATGGAAAAACAGCTCGTGGGTATCTCCCAAGACCGCAATGCAAAGGTCCACCAACAACGCATTTTGAAAAACACCACCGCTAAAAGCTAATTTTTGAACGCCTGTTTCTTGGGTGAATTTTTCTATAATTTTGACTAATGTTACATGAAATTTCGCCGCAATTTCATCTACTGGAACGCCCGTGAGGACGTCTTCGGCTACCGCTTCTAGCAGTTCCTTGGAAGGAATAAACCGATAATTGAGATTTTTCAATGAATAGTATTGTGTGACTAAAAGCCCATGTTTTAAAAAATAGCTTTCGGCCAATTCCTCCAATTGGAGGGTAGCTTCTCCTTCATAGCTTGTTTTGTCAATGCCGATTAAAACACTGGCGACGGCGTCAAATAGTCTGCCAACGGAGGAAGTTTTTAGGGTGTTTTTGGCTAAAAGCTTGGCGTAAAAGCCACTTTCTTTGTCCGAGAACTTGTTTTTAAGCAGTTCTTCTTTTTCAGGAAAAAGCAATGAAAAAGCCGATAAACGAGGTTCTAATGCCATTTTATCCCCCGCCAATGAGCCGAAATACTCAAAATGCGCTATTCGCTCGATATTCTCTCCCAACGGACGAGAAGGATTAGGAAAATACAAAAAAAACTCGCCACCCCAGCTGTGCCCGTCGGTTCCGTAGCCTGTTCCATCCCAAACAATTCCTGCGATGGGTTCAAGAGAAGAAGTGAGTCGGTGCTCTGCCAATACAGCGGCAAAATGCGCAACGTGATGTTGAATTTTTTGAAGGGTTGACTTCGTCGCTTCTGCCCATTCGTGCGCTAGTTGGGTGGAAAAATAGCCTTCGTGGGCATCGGCTAAAAAACAGCTAGGTTGAACATCAAATACGTTTACAAGGTGCTGGAGCGTATGTTTAAAATGCGTTTGGGTTTCCCAATCTTCCAAATCACCAAGGTACTGGCTTGTATGTAGGTTATCGGCCGCAAGCAGTGTAAATGTACTTTTTTGAGAAGCGCCAAACGAAAGTTGGATAGACGTAGTTGAGGTCAGACCGTTGGCGTTTACGCTTCCCGTTAGCCCTCGACTGCGACGGAGTATAATTTGTTTGGCACAAAAAATCGAAAATCGTAAGACGGAGTCGTCTTGGGGAAGTACAATTTCTCGGTTGTGCGTTAGAATAAAATCAGCGACTTGACTGAGTTCGGTCAAGGCGTCGGCGTCTTTAAAAATAATAGGACTTCTACTTCGGTTGCCGCTCGTCGCGACCAATGGTTTTCCAAAATCGTGCGCCAGTAATTCCAGCAAAGGAGCATACGGCAGCATGACCCCCAAATGCGCGAGGCCAGGATTGACAGACGGGGCAATGGAAGCAGTTTTACGTGGACGTACCAATACAATCGGCGAAACTGAACTCAACAAAGCATCTGATTCTTGGACACTGACGGCTGCTTCTTGTTGTAAAACTTCTAACGTTGGATAAAGGACGGCAAAGGGTTTGGAGGGTCGGTGTTTTCGTTCGCGAAGGGTTGCCACGGCGCTTTCGTTGGTGGCATCACAAAGCAAAAGATACCCCCCAATTCCTTTCACCGCCACAATTTTCCCCGCTTTCAAGGCCCGATGGGCGCGGTCTAAAATCCAATGGGTATCGTGTAAAAAAGAGGAAGAATACGCAGTAGATTGTCGGCAAGTGTACCAGCTCAATTGAATGCCGCAGCTGGAACAAGAATTGGTTTGGGAGTAAAAACGACGGTGGTTGGCGTCGTTATATTCGTCCAAGCAGGCGGGACACATTTCAAAAGCCTGCATCGTTGTTTGGGCGCGGTCGTAAGGAACTGCCTGCTGAATGGAAAAGCGCGGCCCGCATTGTGTACAGGTAATGAATGGATACCGAAAACGACGATTTTGTGGGTTATGCAGTTCTTCGCGGCACGATGCACACATCGCAAAATCGGGGGTAAGTTTGAGCCCATTGGTGAGTTTACCAACTTGACTTTCAATAATTGTAAACGTTTGAAAGGAGCAAAAAGGGAGTGGCTCTAACTCATACTTTTCTACTGAGGCTTGGGACGGCGTATTGGCCAGAAGGGTTTCTAAAAAACGTTTTGCCGTAGTTTGGTCGGTATTTAAAACCACTTTTACGCCTTCGGGGCTGTTGCTCACTGTCCCTGTCAACCCCCATTTATGGGCTAGTTGATAAACAAATGGCCGAAATCCAACGCCCTGCACGATGCCCGTGAGCCGAATACCATAGGTTTGTTCATCAAAAGAAACTGACTTTTGATGAACAACTTGTTGGATTGTATTTTCGGCAGTTTCCACCCACATAACTGTTTTATATTACTTTTTCGGAGGTTTTTTCTTTTTTCGCATAAACACGTTCGGCCAACCAATCGCACCATGCTTCCATACCGTCGCCTTTCAAACTCGAAATGCTAAGTACTTCGATGTCAGGATTTACGTCGCGCGCATCTTTGGTGGCAGCTTCCACCGAAAACGGAACGTAAGGCAACAAGTCAGACTTGGAGACGATGAGCAGCTCGCTCGTCAAAAACATCCGAGGGTATTTTTTTGGCTTGTCGTCGCCTTCGGTGCAGGCCAAGACCGTTACGCGGTAGTCTTCGCCCAAATCAAAAGCCGCAGGACAAACCAAATTGCCCACGTTTTCAATAAATAGCACATCGGTACCTGTGAGGTCGATGTGGTCGAGGGCTTGGAAAATCATCTGCGCCTCAATATGGCACATGCCGCCCGTTACAATTTGCAGGGCGTTGATGCCCACATCGCGCATACGGATGGCGTCGCGCTCGGTTTCGGGGTCACCCACCAAAACGGCCATGTTTAACTTGCCTTTTAGCCGCTTGCCCGTTTCTTGCATGAGGGTAGTTTTACCGCTCCCAGGCGACGAACAGACGTTGATGACCAAGATGTTCGGCAGTCGGTCGCGGATGGCTTTGGCTACAAAATCGTTTACTTTTAGTAAGTTAAGTGTTGTGTTTTCGCACTGTACCGACCCGACGGAGGCTTGGTTTGATTTAGGTTTTTGCATAGCTTTTATTCAAATTCTACTTTACTGATGAGTAATTCTTCTCCTTGTATCACGTTTCGACTTGGCCGCCCACAATGACTACACACGAAGCGGTATTGTTCAACTTTCGAGGTTTGTCCACAGAGGTCACATTGAATTAAAATGGACAAAACCTCGACGTGTAAACTGGTTTTGTTGTACTTGGGCTGGTCTTCCAAAACGGCCTGAAACGCGTTCTGCATCAAAATAGGCTGGACATTAGACAAAAGCCCCGCTTTTAAATAAATCCCGCGTACGCGCTGCATGTCGTTGGGAAACTCTTCTTCCAACGTTCTGAAAATATTCCGTACTAATGATATTTCGTGCATTTATCAAGAGGTTTTGTATAGACCTTCCAAGTTTTCAAAACTTGGAAGGTCTATTTTTAGACTTCAAAAGTCAGGGCTAAAGCATTGCTAGCGTGGGGTTACGAGATTTACCACTGCTTTTAATTTTTCCAATTTTTCTTGGTGTTGCCCAGCTTCTGCGCGTAAAGACGGGTCGTTGGTCAATTGGGCTAATTCGGCAATGTAGCTTTCCATTTCTTCCAACAGCGCTTTTTCGCTTGCTTCATTTTCGTGGTTGACAAACCAGCCTATTTCTAAAAAATTGAGCAAGGTCAATGCCCGTTCGTGTGGGTAGTCTGCCGCCGTCCGTACGTCCAACGCCTCCCGATAAAACGACAGCGCTTTGGCGTGGTTGTCGCTTTGGGCAGCTTCGGGGTATTTGGTGAGTGCATTGGCGTAACTGTTGCAGATGCGCGCGTATTCGTACGGATTGGTTTCGCGGGTAAAATAGCGGAGTGCTTCTTTGAAAGAACTTACCGATACGGCCGCCCAAATCCCTTTTTTCTTGGCTTCATCAGGAATTTCGGAATAAATTACTCCCAAATGGTGATGAATTTCGGCAAACACCTCGGGCGCATTGTCACGGGTAAATAGTTTGAGTGCTTCTTGGTAGGCTTCCATGGCGGGTTTCAAAAACTGCGGATTGCCATTTTGCGCCCATGTGTACAACAGTGTCCCTTTTCGATAGTGCGCATTGGCCACCAATTCGGGAATGTCCTCTTGGCGCAATAACGCAATCGCCCGATTGATGTAACCCAACGATTCAGCAAAACTATCCGTCAGGTTGGCAATTTGGGAAGCATCAATGAGCAAAAGTGCTGCTTGTGGCCCGTTTTGCCGTTGTTCATAATACGGTATGAGGGTAGCCAACGAATTTTTGATGGTAGCTAGCAATGCCTCGTCGTACGGTATTTGTAGCTGCTTCAACCAAACGGCACATTGCACATTTTGTAATTCCATGCGTGCATCGTCCGAAATCGCCATATCGCGGCATTGGTGGAGCAACTGTGCTGCTTCGCCTAATTCGTCGGCATCGAGCAGTAAAGAGGCATAATGTTTGCCCGTAAACGCCCGCCACTCATCATCGGGAGCCGTTTCGAGCGCTTTTTGGTAGTATTTTTTTATGGTAACGTAATGAACAAAATGGGTCAATTCGCCATAGTGAGCCATGACGGCGGTGTTGTGCCAATACCGATACATTTCAAAGGACGGCAGCTTTGTGAAAGGCTCCTCCGTGATTCTCACCTGCACCCCGTGTTGGAGGCAGTTGAGGGTGTCGATGTCCCGAAGAAGAAACGGGTTGATTTCGGCCAATTCGTACGCTTTTTCATAATTCCCGAGTTTGGTATAAACAAGTGCCAACAAATTTTGCGCGCTAAACTCCAAAGGATAGGGGAGAATGTAGGGTGGGGCTTCGTTGGCCCAATCAATCGGAATAAAAATTTCATGGTCACGTACCACCAAAAATCGGTTCGTGATTTCTTCTCCAATCGAAGGCATTTCTTTGACACTGACGACTTCGTTGAGGCGAAATTCGCTGTCAATAATGGCCTGTAAAGCAGGGAGTTGGTCAGTTGAGGCAAATATCGAAAACATGTAAAGCGTTAGATTTAAGGGTTCCTCGGGCGTCGCGCTGCATTCCGCGCCGAAACAATTGAGCGTATAATTTAGCTTTGTCTTCGGTATCGTAATGGTCGAGCCTTCGGCATAAAAACTGAAATGGGTTCTGAACATACACATAGACCATGGTCAAATGCCAACGTCCTTTTCGGGTTTCGATTCGGTAACGTACTTCGGTCGAATGAAGCCAACGGTCGTTGATAAGTACCTCTAAATCTCTGTATAAACCTCGGACGTTGAGGGTAAAACCTGCGCGAGAATCAGGAAATGGGTTCACAGTCGTACGTTGATAATACCCACTTGGGTGACGTCATAAGCCAGTTCACGGTCGTGCTCGTCGAGCTCAAAATCCAGCAATAATCCACGGAGGTAAAAAGCTTTGTCCCCAATTGAGTTTTTGTCTTTGAGCGTTTGCCAATTCGTTTTATGGAGTTTTTCAAAAAACTGCTTGGATTTTCCTGCCAACAATAAGGTTTGTCGCTCGGGATAATACACCCAATTGACCTGCGCTTCGTTTTCCAACACCGACTGCACCAACGCTACAGGTAGAATCAAATGACCATTTTTAAGCTGTAGTGTCATACGCGGCTAATTCCAATTCTTTCAAAATCAACTCAACAACGCGGTCGCCTGCTTCACGAACGGGCTGGCTCAAACCAATGTCAAGCCGAAGGTTGTCAACGGCAATCAAATACACTTGAATGTCGTCGGGGTATGCTTCGCGCAAGATTTTTTTGGCGTACGAAAGCGCTTGATCCCATTTTAAGCTGTGCAAAAACACCATCGGGTCGTCCTGAATGTGTGCGTTGATTTCGGAGGCAGGCAGTCGATACAACGTTCCTGGGGTTTCTCCCGAATTGACCACGGCATCCACCACGATGATTCGTTCGTGACCTTGTAAGTGAAAGAGCACCTCAAAAGCTGAAGTGCCCATGTCAAATAAGCTTACCTGTTCATTCCCAGCGAATTGGTTTTTGAGTTGTTCAATTACAAAGCAGCCGACTCCGTCGTCGCTTCGACACGGGTTCCCAAACCCCATTATCGCTGTTTTTTTCATGTCGTGTATGATCTATATAAAATTGGCCAGCTGAAAAAGTAATTTTCTTTTAACTCCAGCCTTTAGGCTGGGGACATATAAAGAATTAAGACATTATTGGGCTTTAGCCTTGACCTTTAGCATTGTAACGTTAAAAATCAGGGCTAAAGCCCAATCTACTTAATATTACAGATCCCCAGCCTAAAGGCTGGAGTTACTGGACTGTTTTTAGAAAACTACAACTTAAACTTCGCTAATTCTTGACCGCTCTTACCGTCGTGGGCGTGAACCGTACAGACCAAGCAAGAGTCAAACGAACGAGCCACTAAACCTACTTCCACGGGGTCGTGTGGGTCTTCGATTTCGGTGCCTTCCAAGGCGGCCTCAATGGGGCCAGGGTTGCCTGTTTCGTCGTTAGGGCCTACGTTCCAAGTGGTTGGAGCCATCACTTGATAATTTTTGATAACGCCGTTTTCAATTTCAATCCAGTGAGCCAATGCCCCACGCGCTGCTTCCGTGGCTCCCCAGCCTTTGCCGTCGCGTTCGGTAGGTTTGATGTAGAAGTCACCGTTGAGATCCACTTGACGAAGCCATTCGTCAATCATCAAATACAAGCGTGGCGCTTCGTGCAAACGTGCCAAGGTACGCGTAAAGACACTTGGACCCATTTTTTCCATAATGTCCATAAAAAGTGGATCTTGGAATTGGTGTGCTTTATTGGCAGGATTGGCATTCATAATCACCCGCGACAGTGGTCCAGCTTCTGCTGCGAAGTTCATGTAACGCGGTGCTTTCGACCAGCTGTATTTATCGTTAAAATTGGTTTCGGCCAAGTTTTGCGACGGCAGCGGCGTTGGCAGTGGTTCGTCCCAAGGGTGGGCGGCGGGTACATCGGCGTACCATGCGTGCTTGACGTGCTCTTGTACCTGCAAATGATCTAATTCATAGTACTTTTTGCCGTCCCAAAAACCACCAGGACTAATCACGGCGTTATTACGGGTTTCAATTTTGGGCTGGTTCCACAAATCTTTGTGAATATAGGTGCCAAACGCCACAAATTTGCCTACCCCTTGTCCAAATTTATGAAGTCCAAACTCAATCCCTGCCCGAATGTACAAGCCCAAGTCGGAGTTGCGTTGCGATTCGTTTTCTTCTACCCATTCCATCAAATCGTCCCACGTTTTGATTTGCATGTAACGCTCAATCGAACAGCCCAAAAAGATACTTTCGAGCCAATCTTTGCGGAATTGATTCATGATAGCGTGAGCCCGCGTGATGTCTTTGAGGGTAGGGGCGCTCATCACCCCACCTGGTACCATGTAGCTAGAGTGCGGCCATTGACCGCCAAAAAGCGCATACACTTGCACAGGTAGCGCGCTCGTGGTGACCCCCTTTTGGAAGGAAGTACCCACATACGCCGCCCAGCGTTTTACAACTTCGGCGTAAAGGGGTTTATTGGCAAATTTTTTATTGGCTAAATCGGTAGCAAAAATGGCGTAAAACCAACGCGGAATACTCTGGATGGTTTCGGTGGCTTGTCCCAAGGCACGAAGCAAGAGGGCATTCGGCGGCAAGGTTGTTCCCCAAGCAGTATCTAAGGCCGATGACGCGCAATACAAGTGCGAGCCACCGCAAATACCGCAAATACGCGGCGTTACGATAAGCCCCGATTGGGGGTCTTTGCCCGCCATAATTTGCTCAAAACCACGGAACATAGCCGCTTGCGTATGGGCGCGGGTCACTACGCCATCTTCCATATATACTTTTACATCGAGGTCGCCTTCTACCCGACCAACGGGGGATATATTTAGTTCTTTGGTGATTGCCATTGGAGTGTGTTCAAATTGAGTGAATGGAAATGTTAAATGGTTCTTTGAAACTATTTAGAACCTTGGCTGTGGGCTTTTTCGATACCAAGTCCGACTTCCACGGCGTGCATTGTTTTTTCAAAACCAGCGCGCATGTAGTAGCCAAGTTTGGAGTTGCCCGCAGGTACGTCTTGGGGCAAAAAGCCCAAATACTTGAGGGTTTTGAAGACACTTCCTTTGGCCAAATCGTGGTGCGGGAAGCCTGGCTCAGTACAACCCAAGCAGGGGTGGTTGGCGCGGGTTTTACTCGATTGGCGGTTCCACAAAATTTTGTTACAACTCGCCCGGGTCATTGGCCCACGGCAGCCCACTTCGTAAAACAAGCAGCCATTGCCTCGTTTTCCAAAACCTCCATCCACTTTATTGGCAAAATTGACAACGTTGGTACAACCCGTTTGTACAAAATCGGTAAAGAAAGTTTTGGGACGGTGGTAGTCATCCAATAAAACATCCCCGATACGGCCCGTAGCGATGGCCACCAAAATTTGCGTAATCCAGTCGGGGTGAGCAGGACAGCCTGGAATGTTGATGACGGGTAAACCACCTTTTGATTTGTAATTAGCCCCCAAAAAACCACCTTTTTCTTTGCGCAAAAACTGTACGCCCGTCGATTCGCTGGGGTTGGGTTCCACGGCGGGAATGCCGCCCCAAGTGGCGCAGTCGCCAATGGCTACCACAAAACCCGCTACTTCCGATAACTCCCGTACCCAGTCCTTCATGGGGCGGTCGCAGAAGTAGTTCATCGTGCCTGTATTTTTAGGGCCTTTGATGATACTTCCTTCATATACCAAAATGTCGCATTGCACTTTCCCCTTGATGATGTCATCGAGTAGCTCGGTCACTTGATGACCAATTTCAAGCCCAATGGAAGGGTGCCAGAGAATATTGACGCCGAAATCGGTGACGAGGTCAACCACCGTAGGCTCTTCGGCGTTTAAGAATGACATGGTATTGCCACTGCACGCGCCTCCTTGCAGCCATAGTACATTTGCCATAAGAAAAAATAGCTTAAGGGTTTTGGTTTGCTAAAATTGTACTAAAAAGTGAACAAATATAACCACTTCTGACTTTTTAGAAAATATTTTCTAATTAAATTTAGAAATTTTTTTCTAATTTAGAATAAGCCTAAATATCGGTAGGTACATGTGCTTCACAAAGTAGCAGATGTACTACTGCAAAGACATGACATTCGTCAGGATTTGAAGATTAATTTTGAGAAAGGACGGGGGAGATAAGCTCGAAGGTATCTAAGCCTTTTTGGGTAAAATAAGGCTTCAAGTGCGTCCATACGGCGGTTCGATACCGCCCTTCCGTGACGGGTTTGCGGCGCATGGTTTGTTGAGGAATCCAAAAAACCAGTGTCATCCAAATCGACTCCGAAATGAGGTAGTACGTTCCTTGCGACGATTCGGGAAGGAGCTCACCTCGGCTGACGTGGAAGTCGATACGGTTTTTGATTTGCAAAATCATTTTGTTCATAAACATCTCCCATTCGGCTTGAATGTCGGGTAGGGGATGCTCGGCAGAAAACAAATCGGTAATGTAAAAACGGTAGGTTTTGAAAAATTCAAAATAGCCAGCCATCTGTCCGTCGAAATCGGCAAAAGAAGGCGTCAAAAGGTACGTACTGAGAAGTTGCCGAAATTCATCAAATAGCTTTTCGTACACAGAAGAAACAATGGCTTCTTTGTTGCGAAAATGGTAGGCCAAATTACCGACGCTAATACCCGTTTCGTCGGCTATTTGTTGAAGCCTGACACTTGCCACCCCGTGCTCATTGAAGAGCTTTATGGAAGCTAGTACGATTTTTTCTTTGGTATTGTGCATGATAACCCTTGCGATGATGCTCAGTTCTGTGCTACAAATATATCATTTATACTGATTGCCTGCGTACCACGCTGGTCTTTTGCCGCCAATCGGCGCATCAAAGACGCAAACAACGATGCCTTACGTGGACAAGAATACGAAGTGATTTGTCGGCGAATAAACCGCATCGGGTTGTTGGTATGGGCAAAAACCAAATTAACCTGCCACTCGCCTTTGTGTCGCGTGAGTTCCTCGATAACGGCCGTGTCGGCGAGCCATTCGTCTTTATGAAAAAAAGTAAAATCAGGGAGCGTACCGCGCTTATCGGTCACGTGCAGGTCGTTGAGCCTGCCCAATAAATGGGAGTACGTAACTTCGTCGATGCGAAAATGGGATTTCATCTTTGGCGCGTTGGTGCGTCAAAGATAGAAAAATCTTAGGAAGAGATACAAAACTGGTGCCAGCCGTCGCCGACGGTGTAGTTGACTTGTAAGCCGTAATTGGTACAAATTTCCTTGATAATGGCCAAGCCAAGCCCCACCGAGTCGGGGCCTGTGCCTTCTTTTTTAAAGCGTTCAAACAAGCGCTCGGGAGGGCTTACAAGGGCGTGTCCCGTATTACTGAGGCAGATTTGCTGGGGCGTCGAATGTAACCGAATCTGTCCTTGGGCGTGGTTATGTTTGATGGCATTATTGACCAAATTATTAACCAAAGTTTCGGCCAAAGCGGGCGGTAACTCCACCACAAAAGGGACGTCGTTTTCGAGACGAACTTCCAATTGTTTGTAGTGTATCATCTCTTCCATGTCGCCCAGCTTGTTGACCAGCAATTCGGTCAAATTGATGGTGTGGTTGGTCGTAAACTGGTGATTTTCAATTTTTGCCAAAAGCAACAGCCCTTGATTGAGACGAGCCATCCGCCGCGAGGCTTGGTAAATATCTTCAATCAAGTGGGTTTGGGTTTCGGAAAGCTTGGCGTGTTGAATCAACTGTTCGACTTTGGCATTGATGAGTGCCAACGGCGTTTGGATTTCGTGCGAGGCATTTTCGGTAAACTCCTTGAGGCTTCGGTAGTCGTGTTGCATTTTTTCACCCATTTTTCGGAATACCTCGTTCAATTCCTCAAATTCGTCAATTTCGGGCTTGTCCAACTGCAAAGGTTTTTCGTGGGTGAGGTCAAAATTTTTCATCCGCGAAAGGGTTTCGTAAAACGGATGCCAGATTCGCCCCGAAGATTTTCCCTGAAACCAAAAAGTCCCTATCAACAACAGTACAAGGCAAACCACCATGGTGGCGGTGATGATTTCAATCAGTCGGAAGGTTTGAATGAGGGATTTACGAATGGTAACTTCATGCACCACACCGCCGATGGTGGCATAAAACGTAAGTTGCCGAAAAGGCGTAAGTTCGTCTTCGTAACGGCTACGCATCAGGGTATCCGTAAAAAATTCCGCAGCTTGGATGGGGCCAGAGACGGGCGAGACTTCGATTTTGTTTTCGACAAAATAGCCACTCGACCAGTTGTCGTGGATTTTGAGGTATTGCTCAAAGTCGCGTTTTTCGACCTTCAAGCGATTTTCTACTTCATCATAGATAAGGATTTTAATGACTTGGTAGAAGGCCAGTCCCGCAAACAAATAAATGGCCGTTGAGAATGTCAGATAAATGCGGTTGGTTTTGGTTAATAGTTTCACGAAAGCCCAAATTTATAGCCAATTCCATAGACCGAACGCACGTAGTCGGTACAGCCTTTTTCGAGCAATTTTCGCCGAAGGTTTTTGATGTGTGAGTAAACGATGTCCAATGAGTCAACGGAGTCGATGTTGTCCCCCCACAAATGTTCGGCAATGGATGCTTTGGTAAGTACCACGTCCACGTTCGACAAGAAATATAGCAATAAATCGTATTCTTTGCGCGAAAGTACGGTCAATTGTCCTTTTACATAGACTTTTCGGGAAGCAGGTTGAACCAAAATTTCGTGAAACTCAATTTCGGTATGTCCACTAAAGTTGCGGCGCCGAATCAGCGATTTGACGCGGGCGTTGAGTTCAGACAAATGAAAAGGCTTGGTCAGGTAGTCGTCCGACCCAATTTCTAGCCCCTTGATTTTATCTTCTAGGGCATTGCGGGCCGAAATAATAATAACGCCCGTGGTTGTCAGCATTTTTTTGAGCGATTGAATCAGTTGAAACCCATTGCCGTCGGGCAAGTTTAAGTCCACGATGACACAATCGTAGTCGTATAAATAAATCCGCTGGTCGGCCTCCAAAAAGGTGCCTGCGGTTTCGCACACAAATCCTTCTTTGATCATGTATTCGCTGATGCTTTCAGCCAATCCTTTTTCGTCTTCAACAACCAGTACTTTCATAGACGTATTTGATTCAACAAAACAAAGGTAGAAGGCAATTCTGGAAACATTTAGACAAGGTACTTTTTTGACCTAGATTCCCATTTTTCCTAAATGTTTCCAGAATTGGGCTATTGTTTTGTGAGCTATTACTGATAACCGCACTTCCACTACGTTGGTTTCTATGAAAAAAGGTATTAGCTACATTCGGCCGTTGAGCCAGTTTTTTGGGTTGGTATTGATGGTGAGCCAAGGGTTTTCTGGGCAAGCACAAACACTTTCGCTGTCGCAAGCCATTGAGCAAGGTGTTCAAAATTATCCTTTTTTGAAAGCAAAGCAGGCCGAAGCCAAAAGCATCGAACGACGAGTGCAATTGGCAAAAACTGAGTACTTGCCCTCCATCGTAGTGCAAGACCAATATACTTTTTCGACCAACAACAGTATTCACGGTTCGTTTTTTCCAAACGAAGGTACGACCATTTCTACTTCTGGGGGGATTCGTCCTGAACCTGTCTATCAACCTACCACGGGGAGTTTTGTGAGTGCCGTCATTGACTGGCGCATTGTCAATTTTGGCAGGGTCAAAGCCAACGTGGAAGCCGCTCAGGCAGATTGGAAGCGGGCGCAAGTGGACTACGAAAATGAGCTTTTTCAACACCAAATTCGGGTGATTGATGCGTATTTGTTACTTCTCATTCAGCAAAAACTGGTGGAAGTACAGCGCACTAACCTCGACCGCGCCTTGACCTTCAAACGGGTGATAGACGCAGGTGTACAGTCGGGGATGCGTGCGGCGGTCGATAGTTCCTTGGCCACGGCTGAGGCAGTTCGGGCGCGGTTATCGTTGCTTGAAAGCCAACAACGCGCACAAGTTCAGCGATTGCGCCTTTCGGAACTGGTGGGTGAAGTTCAAAAAAACCTTCAGGTGGATAGCCTTGGCTTTTACCGTACGCTCCCCCAAACTACCTTTCTTTCGGATTCACTTTCGGCCAAAAATCCTGTTTTAAAACTTTTCCAAACCCAACTCAGCCTTTCGGTGGCGCGCAGCAATGCCATCAAGCATTCGGGACTACCGTTCATATCGCTGGTAGGAGCGGGTTGGGCGCGGGGGTCGGGGGTGTCAAACGCCGCCGATGTGAGCGATGTCGCCGATTTTAGTTTTAGCCGTGGGTTGGGCTATCAAGTCTCCAACTATTTGGTGGGCGTTGCCGCACGGTGGAGCATAACAAACATGCTGAGGGTGAGGCAAGAATATAAAAGTGAACAGTTGCAGATAGACCGTTTTAGGTATTTATACAACGAGCAATCGCTGCGCATCAATCGACAAAACCAGGAGGCCGATACGCAACTGACGATGGGCTTGGAATTGGCCAAACAAGCACCTATTCAACTCAAAGCCGCTCAGCAAGCCTACAACCAAGCCAAGGCCCGTTACCAAAGTGGACTAACGGATTTGCCGACGTTGTTCCAAAGCTTTGTCACGCTCAACCGCGCCGAAATCGACGGCTACGTGGCCACAAGTAATGCGTGGCGCTTTTTGCTGTTGAAAGCCGCCGCCGAAGGCGATTTGTCCCTGTTTATGAACCAAGTTAAGTAATTCAAACGCACCATAGAAGTATGTATCAACTCATTCGTTCTGCCTTGCGGAAACCCATTTCAGTGGTAGTGGGCGTGTTTGGCATCCTGTTTTTTTCGGTGATGTCATTGTTCACTATTCCTGTTGATATTTTTCCCAATTTGGATTTGCCGACCATTTATGTGGTGCAACAATACGGCGGTATGGCTCCCGACCAAATGGATGGTTTTATGGCTACGCGGTACCAAGACCACTTTTTGTACGTATCGGGGATTCGGGATGTGGAAGTAAAAACCATTCAAGGGTTATCGTTGATTCGCCTTCAATTTTACCCAGGAACCGACATGGCCCAAGCCGCCGCCGAGGTGGCCAACAACGTGTCGCGAGCCAAAGCGTATATGCCAGAGGGAACAGTGCCGCCGCAAGTAGTTCGTTTTGATGCTAGTTCGGTGCCCGTTGGTCAGTTGGTTTTTGAAAGTAAAAATCGTTCACTCAACGAAATCCAAGATTTTGCCTCGTCGCGGGTGCGGCCCATGTTTTCGCGGATTCCTGGGGTGTCGAGCCCGCCGCCTTTGGGAGGAAACCAGCGTACAATTATCATCAAAGTAAACCCACAATTGGTGCGAAGTTATCAGTTGACGCCCGATGAAATCATCAAGGCGATTGTGACCAACAACCAGATTTCGCCTGCGGGGAATATCCGAATGGGAGAGAAAACGCTGATGACGCCCGTAAATTCGTTGGTAAAAAAGCCCGAAGATTTTTTGGACATCCCGATTCGAGTAGGAGCGGGGCCAACGGTTTTTGTGCGTGACGTTGGTACGGTGGAAGACGGCGCGGACGTGACCGTTAGTTATGCCCTTGTCAATGGCCGCCGCGCGGTGTATATTCCTGTGGTAAAAAAATCGGATGCTTCGACGCTTGACGTGGTGAACAACATCAAAAAAGCGCTTCCTGAACTTCAAAATTCTATCCCCGAAGATGTAAAGATTTCGTACGAGTTTGATCAGTCGGTGTATGTAACAAACGCCCTAAAAAGCCTCGTAACGGAAGGGATTTTGGGCGCAGTGCTGACGGGATTGATGGTGTTGTTGTTTCTGCGAGATTGGCGGAGTGTAATTATCGTCGTAGTGACCATTCCGATTTCGGTGTTGTCGGCCGTGATTTTATTGAATTTGGCAGGACAAACCATCAACATCATGACGCTGTCGGGCCTGGCGTTGGCCGTTGGGATTTTGGTGGACCAAGCCACGGTGTCAATTGAAAATATTCACCAGCACCTCGAAATGGGCAAACCCAAAGCAGTGGCTATTTGGGAAGCCTGTAAAGAAATTATTTTTCCCGAATTTCTCATTTTGATGGCGATATTGGCCGTGTTTGCACCCGCTTTTGTCATGAGTGGCGTACCTCGGTCGATGTTCCTGCCGTTGTCGTTGTCGGTAGGGTTTGCCATGATAGCGTCCTTTATTTTGTCGCAGACGTTTGTGCCCGTATTGGCCAATTGGCTGCTCAAAAGCCATCCGCCGCACGAGCCTGCTACTTTGGCCTTGGATGCGCAAGAAACCAAAACGGTGATTTATGAAGGAACGCACCCCGACCCGAAAGCAACGGGTTTTGAGAAGTTTAAACAGCGTTATTCTGTCTTGCTCAATCGTGCTTTAGGAAAGCGTAAATGGGTCGTAGGGGGCTATTTGGTGGGAAGTGTGGGCGTAATTGTGTTGTGCTTTTTGGGGATTGGAACCGATATTTTACCCCATGCCAACAGCCATCAGTTTCAGTTGCGTTTGAGCGTGCAAGATGGAACGCGGGTCGAGCGCACGGAGTTGGCTACGCTCAAAGTGTTGGACATTATAAAATCAACGGTTGGGGAAGAAAACGTTGCTATTTCGTCGGCCTACGTCGGAACAGTTCCTTCAAGTTACGGAACCTCCAACATCTTTGTATTCAACAGCGGGCCGCACGAAGCCGTCATGCAAGTATCGCTCAATGAGGCACACCACGTCAATATGGACGAACTGAAAGAAGAATTGCGGGAGAAAATTCGTAAAGAATTACCTGCGGCCAAGGTGTCGTTTGAGCCCATTGAGTTGGTTGACAAAATCATGAGCCAAGGTTCGGCAACGCCCATTGAAGTGACGGTAGCGGCCAAAGACTTAAAAGAAGCGGGGCGTTTTGCGGGAAAAATTCAGGACGAGATGAAGCGGATTACTTTTTTGCGCGACGTGAAAATTGCGCAACCGCTGGCCTATCCTATTTTGAAAGTTACCCTCGATCGCGAGCGTGCGGGGCAGCTGGGCGTGACTTCTACCCAAATTGCCCGTTCGATGGTGGCAGCTACTTCGTCCAGCCGTTTTACCGATAAAAACCTCTGGCTTGATGACTCGAAAGGGTTGGCGTATCAGGTGCAGGTACAAATTCCCGAATACAAAATGACCACCCCCGAAGACATCGGTAACATACCGTTGCGTAGCGGAGCCATGCACCCTTTATTGTCGGACGTAGCTTCTTTTTCGGAGGAGACGGCACCAGGTCAATACGACCGAGCAGGCCCTAACCGCTTGGTGACAATTACGGCCAATTTGCACAACAAAGACCTAGGCTCGGCCCAAAAAGCCGTACTCAAAGCCATCAAAGATGCGGGCGACCCACCGCGCGGCGTGCAGGTGGACATGCGTGGCCAAACCAAATTGCTGGGAGATACCCTCACGAGCCTTCAAACGGGCTTATTGGTGGCGATTATCATTATTTTCTTGCTCTTGGCAGCCAATTATCAGTCGTTCAAATTATCTCTTGTGATTTTGTCGGCCATCCCTGCCGTAATAGCAGGTTCGCTGCTGATGTTGTTGGCTTGCGGCGCAACGCTCAATCTCCAGTCGTACATGGGCTTAATTATGTCGGTAGGGGTGTCGGTGGCCAATGCCATCTTGATGGTGACCAATGCCGAAAACCTTCGCTTAACCCTTGGCGATAGCCGTAAAGCGGTGATGTTGGCCGCCAACAGTCGTATTCGTCCCATTTTGATGACGAGTATTGCGATGATTGCGGGGATGCTTCCGATGGCGTCGGGCTTTGGAGAAGGGGGCGACCAAATTGCTCCTTTGGGACAAGCCGTTATTGGCGGATTGATTGCCTCCACGCTCGCGGCTTTGCTCATTTTGCCTTGCGTATTTACGCAATTCCAGCACACCGCCACTACCCAGTCGGTATCGCTTGACCCTGAAGATCCTGAAAGCAATTATTACAAATCCTCGTTGACCCCAACTATATGAAATCTTATCGGACCCTCTTAGCGCCATTGGTGGCGGGGGCAGCTATTACTGCCTGTTCTACCGAAGCCAGTGAAGAAAAAAAGAAAAGTACCGCGCCTGAAACCCCGCAAGTAGAAGTGGTGGAGGTACAGGAAATGCGCCCTGAGAAAAACATTGTGCTACCAGGTGAACTGAAACCTTGGAACCGAGTGAGCTTGTATGCCAAAGTGAAAGGTTTTGTGCGAGCGGTACAAGTAGATCGCGGGTCGTGGGTACGCAAAGGACAAGTTTTGGCGCAGTTGGATGCGCCCGAAGTTCTGTCGGAAGTGAGCCAAGCGCAAGCACACGTACAGGCCCAAGAGGCAGTTTTGATTGAACAAGCGGCACGTTTTCGGGCGAGCAAACAAACCTACCAGCGGCTTTTGCAAACCAACAAAGTAGAAGGTGCCGTCTCGCCGCATGAACTCGAACAAGCCCAAGCCAAAATGCTGGCCGACAGCGCGATGGTAAGCGTGGCCAAGGGAAATGTCCAAGCGAGTCGTTCGATGTACCAAACCAAGACCGAATTGCGGCACTACCTGACCATTACGGCACCATTTGATGGGGTCATTACGGAGCGGAACATTAGCGCGGGGGCGTTGGTAGGCGCAGGCGAAAGCAACGGAAAACCGCTGTTTGTGCTGGAAGATAGCCGAACGTTGCGTCTGACGGTAGCCATTCCCGAAAGCTACGCCAATCAGCTTCCTGACAAAAGTTCGGTTTCGTTTACGGTCAATGCCATTCCTGAACAAACGTTCAACGCAAAATTGGCCCGAAGTGCGCAGAGTTTGGTGGAAGCCAATCGCTCAATGATGGCTGAGTTTGATTTTAACAACCAACGCAATTTGTTGAAATCTGGCATGTATGCCGAAGTGAAATTGCCCGTAGAGCGAACGATGTCCACACTATTTGTTCCTAAAACATCGGTGGTAAGTTCGACCGAAAAAACCTTTGTGATTCGGGTAAATGACAACAAAGCCGAGTGGGTGCCCGTGGAAAAAGGCAATATGCTCGATAGTTTGGTTGAAGTCTTCGGAGGAATTCATTCCAAAGAAACCATTGTGCGCAAAGCGTCCGAAGAAATCCGTGATGGACAATCTATTAAAATAAGCAAAAAATAATGCGTTATCCCGCCCTTCTGTTCACACTTTTGTTAGTAGTTTCCCAAAGTTGCGCGCCAACGCACTACCGCCTGATTTATCGCGAAGAGAACGATACCCAAGTTCATCCCGAGCTTCGGGCGGTGCAGCTGCGTTGGCAGTCGCAACGCGTGATTGTAACCTCATTAAAAGGTAACAAAGAAGAAATAAATGCGAATAAAGTGTGGGGTTATGAAGAAATTAAGGGACACAAATACCGACTGTACTTAGATCAGTTTTATGAAGTAGTTCAATCACAAGGGATGACGATTTATTGTCGGCATAATTTTGGCGAAGGAAGTACGGATGAGTATTTCTTCAGCATTACCCCCAACGAAGAACTGCTGTATCTGAGCGCACGTAACTTAAAAAAGGCGTTTGCGACCGACGAATGTATGCTGGATTTACTCCAACAACTGCCCGCCAAAAGTTGGTTGAAAACCAATAGCAAAGGGTCGTTGCAGCTTTTAGATGCCTATAATTATTGCCAAACTCCCCATTCGACGGTTACTTATAAGGTACGTTAGGCCAAGGCAAACTTCTTGCCTGGTAGGCTTCGGAGGTATCCTTGCAGTTCCAAATTAAGTAAAAGTGGGGATAATTTACCCAGATGAATTTGGCTTTCCCACGCGAGTTCGTCAATCTGCATTTCTCCCTTTTGGCGGAGAAGCGACACAATGGCGCTTTCGGCTTGGGTAAAATGCTCGGGAAGAGGGGGAGGGGTGGTAGATGCCGCACCATCGGGAAGCCAACTGAGTGCCTCCATTAAATCGTCCACGCCCGTAAATATCTGCGCCTTGTGCGTCCGAATGAGTTGGTTACAGCCCGTAGAATACGAATTGGTGAGGTTTCCTGGAACGGCAAACACGTCGCGGTTATAATTGTTGGCGTATTCGGCCGTAATGAGGGCCCCGCCTTTTTCGGCAGCTTCAACAACAATAATGGCGTCAGAAAGCCCCGCAATAATGCGATTGCGAGCAGGAAAACGCATAAAATCAGGCTTAGTACCAATGGGATATTCCGTCAAAATTCCTCCATTGGCTTGCATTTCTTGGGCGGTTTTGGCGTGAGTAGAAGGGTAAATAAGGTCAATTCCCGTGGCCATGGCTCCGAGGGTGGGCACGCGGAGTTTGACACAAGCGCGGTGCGTCGCGATGTCGATGCCGTAGGCCAATCCACTCACAATCGTCACTCCTTTGTAGGCCAATCCTTCCACAATTTGTTCACACGTATTTTTGCCATACTCCGTTGCTTTGCGGGTTCCGACTACCCCCACAAAACGACCTTCGTTGAGATTGAAATTGCCCTTGCCGTATAGTAGCACAGGGGCGTCGTAGAGCGATTTGAAACGGGTTGGAAATTCGGGGTCAGTATAAAAAAGTAATTTCCCATCGACGGAGGCTAGTTTTTTGAGCTCATTTTCTGCTTCTCGAATGCCTTCTTTTTGGAGTATTATTCGCGCCGTCGCTTCCCCAATTCCATTGACCCTCGTTAGGCTTTTAAGGTTGGCTTGGAATATTTTTTGTGCACTTCCAAAGTGGGCAATCAACTGCCGAATGAGGACACTGCCAAGGCCGTTGGTCAAATGAAGCGCAAGTTGGTAGATTTTTTCGTCTGACATGAAAGAAGGGAGTTTTACCTGTTTTTCATTGGACGAGGGGGGCTTTGTTGGGATAGTTTTTGTGCGGGGATATTTAACGAAATGGCTGAAATGTTTTATGAAATGGCTTATTTTCTTTTTGAAGTGGCTTGTTTGTTGAATAAAAAAAGCGGGTTAAATACACTGTAAGCTAAGTTTCTTTTACTATTACCCGCAGATTGACGCAGATTGAAAGTCGCAGATGACGCAGATTAATGACAATATAAAGCCCTTTTTCAGCGACAATCAGCGTTTATAATTCTGCGGCTTTCTGCGGGTAAAAAATAAAGCTATTTACTTAACACTGTATTAAAAGCAACCCGCTTCACTATTTAATTCCCCCCACCCAAATGCGCACAATTGACCAACTTATTAATGCCATCGTAAGCGACGGGTACTTTTTCGTATTCGTACGCGATTCGGAGCGGGCGGGTGTGGTTGTTGTCGCCCATTGCTACGTCCACATCGTCCATGGTAAACTGAGAAGGGTGTTCGTAGCCGCAAGCAATCGAAATCTCTAGTACTTCTTTCGTGAGGGTTTTGGCATAATTGTAAAAACGCTCGCTTTTCAACGTAGGGTCAACCCCTGCCTGCAACCATTTGTTTTGGGTCGCAATACCCGTCGGACAGCGGTTGTTATGGCAGACTTGGGCTTGGATACAACCGATAGAAATCATGGCTTCGCGGGCAATATTGATGACATCGACGCCCATCGAAAAGGCCATAATGGCTTGCGCAGGTAGGCCAAGCTTGCCCGAGCCAATGAACGTAACGCGGTGGGTAAGGTTGTACTTTTTGAAAATTTTATACACACTCGAAAACGCATACACCCAAGGCAGCGAAACGTGGTCGGCAAACGACGGTGGGGCCGCTCCCGTTCCTCCTTCGCCACCATCGATGGCAATAAAATCGGGGCCTTTGCCCGTTTTTACCATCAATTCGGCCAATTCTTCCCACATTTCTAGCTTTCCCACGGCGGCTTTGATGCCCACGGGTAAGCCCGTTGCGTCGGCCATGCTTTCGATGAAGTCAATCATTTCGGGGATGTTTGAAAACGCACTGTGCGCTGCGGGCGAAATCACGTCCTTGCCCAGCGGAATGTGGCGGATGTCGGCGATTTCTTGGGTGATTTTTGACGCAGGTAATACGCCCCCTTTCCCAGGTTTTGCCCCTTGCGAAAGTTTCAGCTCCAGCATCCGAATGGACGGATTGTTTTTGGTCAAATCCACCAGTTTTTGCATCACAAAATTCCCGTCATCGTCGCGGATACCAAAGTAAGCTGTTCCTATATTTAGCACCACATCGCCGCCTTTGTTGTGGTAGGGCGAAAAACCGCCTTCGCCCGTGTTGTGGTAACAGCCAAACTTGGCCGCCCCTTTGTTCAACGACTCAATCGCACGCGCCGACAATGACCCAAAACTCATGCCCGAAATATTAATCACCTGCTTTGGACGGTAAGGCTTTCGGCGATTGTGTGGTAAGCCAATCACTTTTGCAGAAGGCAAAACGTACGGGTTTTCGCGGTAAGGGTGGTCTTTGGGCAGGCGTTTGGTGAGCAAAGCAGGCTTGATAAAAATATAGCCAGCTCCATTTACGTCTTGGTCGGTGCCAAAGCCTTGGAAGTTGTTTTCGCGTTTGGACGAAGCATAAATCCACGACCGTTGCCGACGGTTAAAGGGAAGTTCTTCGCGGTTGTTGGCCACGATGTACTGCCGAAATTCAGGCCCAATGGTTTCAATCCAATACCGTAGGTGGCCAACCACGGGGAAGTTGTGTTTGATGGTATGTTTTTTCTGGGTAATGTCCCGAATGGCAATAACTAAAAGAAAGGCAATGGGCCAACACCACAAAGGAATTTGTCCCAAAAAATCAAAAATTGTATTCATGGATATGGAGTTATTAGGGTTGATGATTTGATTCTACTTTAATGCTTCGTAGCTTATTTTACCGATTTCTGCGATAATTGTTTCAGCTCTGTTGAGGTCAGTACCACGTACAAATACGGATATTACAAAGGGCTTTTTGGTGAAAATAATCCCTGCATCGCCCCGAATATAGGTGAGCGTGCCTGTTTTATGGGCAATGCCTATTTGCCGAGGAATGAGCGAAGGCAAGGTGCTAGTGTCGTGATTGTCAAGCAAAAACGCCACCATCAAATCACAAAGCGCAGGCGTGGCAACCTTACGCTGGTAAATAAGGCTGAGTAAGCGGTTGATTTCGGCCGCATTCACGTAATTTTCGATGCCCTTGGCCACGGCGGCGGTGTCCATCATCACGCGATTGAGTTGGAGATTGGGAAAACCAAGCGTTTTCATTCGTTCGTTGACGGCTTCGCGCCCTACTTTCCGAATCAAGATGTTGGTTGCCGTGTTGTCGCTTGCCACCATCATCTGGTGGGCAAGTTGCTCGTAAGTAAAAGCTTTGCCTTCACGTTCCTGAAAAATAGTGCCTGCTCCGCCTACTTTGTCGGCGTTTTGAAGGGTATAATAGTCGGTAAGTTCAAAGCGTTGGGCTTTGACTTGCTCCATGACTTCGACCAAAATGGGAATTTTGATGATACTGGCAGATGGCACCCGTTCGTCGTCTCCAAGGCTTGCATAACGTTTTCCTTCAAGTGATTCGACGCGGTAATTGACCTTTACCGAAGTGGGTAACTTCGCAAGGTAGTCGGCGAGGCTTTGCTCAAGGGCGGGGTGTTGAGCATGAACCGAAGTGAGGCTGGCCAATAGCACAAAAAAAATAAGTTGTCGCATTAGAATATCTGATTCTGGCGACAACTTACACAGTCCTCCTATAAAAATCAAGCCTTAGGCTGTTTCTTGTAACGAGGAAACCTCCTTGAGCGAAAAATGATTTTCTAGGTCTTTGCCAATAAACAATCGGAATTCGGTTTTGAATTTGCGGTAATTGTCGTGGTAAAAGTCCATCTTTTCCCGCAGATACACCTGCGTCGCCCAAATGTCGTCGTTGTATTGAACCGTTTCGTTTTTCAAGGCGATGGCCATGACGTTTTCTTGGGCGTGAATCTCGCTTTTGAGGGTATTGTTGATGCGTTTAAAATGTTCAATTTCCCGCGAAATACGCTGGAGCGTTTCGGCAAAACTTGTAGCTAAGTCAGTGGGTAAAATGACCTTCATTTCGTCGAGCAAATGCGCAAAAATGGTCACTTCTTCGTTGACAAAATCAATTTCTTTTCCCCAAAGCCGATGTTCAAAATGAAATCGTTGGAGGTCGAATTTAGGATTCTTGGCCATGGTAGTTTTTGTCTTTTAATTTTCTCAAAATCAGCTATTTTTATTGATATTTTCCATGAGAAAAGTCATACATCTGATTGAGAAATGTCACGGAGAGGTTTTGAGGGAAAATAAACAGCAGCTTTGGTCACGCAGTAAATAAGAAATCATTGTAGCTTTACGTTGACTCACAAACCATAACCTCTTCTTTTTTACGATTATGTTTCAAAAACTATTCTTCTTTTTTCTGGCGGGATGGGCGTCCGTCGCAGTTGCCCAAAACACAACAAATGGCATGAGCAACGTGGCTCGGGATATGATGAACACCGAAGGACTGAAGGTGCCACTCAACGCCAACGTGGGGCTTTTTGGCATCAAAGGGCCGCGCGGGGAAGTGGTCGGAAATCCGTACCTCGATTCTACTTGGAAAGAAGGAAGCATTAAGTTATTTCAAAAAATTGGGCCTCCTGGCCGCGAAGGCGATAGCATTGCCAACGTGCCAATTCGTCTCGATTTGTACGCCAACGAAGTGGAAATCAAAACGCCTGCCAACGAAATTCGGGCGGTGAGTGGGAGCATGGTGCGCTTTTTTACGATTGAAGGTGCCGAACGCCGCGTGTTTATGAATGCCAGGCAATTTCGGGCGGAAGAACCCGTGCAAGGATTTATGGAACTGATTGCCGCAGGGCGAATTTCGTTGGTGGAATATACCAAACTAAACATCATTAAGCCCTCCTTCAACGAAGCGCTTGGCACGGGAAGTCGGGATACCAAAATTTCAAAAAGCCCGCAGTATTTCGCCGTTCGAGGCAACACGTTGTTTCAGATTGGGACATCTAAAAAGAAACTATTGGAAGCCTTGGGTGACCGCGCCGACGACGTTGAAAAATTCATCAAAACCAACGACCTAAGCATGAAATCGCGGGCAGATATGGCCAAAATTTTTGCCTATTACAACAACCTGTAACGCCCAATGACGGGGTAGTGGTCGGAGTAAGGAATGTCTCTTCTGGTCTGGAAGTCGATGACTTCCAGCTTTTTTTTGTCAAAAAATTGGTTGTCGATTCGGATAAAGCGTGGCGTATTGCGGTACGAAAACCCAAATCCGTGGCCTTTTTCTTCAAAGGCATTGGCGAGCATAGACCGAACTTCGCCATATACATAGCCGTACGGAATCTCGTTGAAATCGCCACATACCAACACAGGATGGGGACTTTTTTGTATCCATTCTAGCAACACATCAGCCTCTTCGGAATGGTGGATAAACCCCATTTTGAGGCGTTGGGTGACTTTTTTTGCTTCTTTTTTGCCTTGTTTATAGTCTTTTTCAACGTAAGCTTCTTTCAATCCACCAAAGCGAACAATCATCGAGCGTAAGTGCAGGTTAATGACCCGAATGGTGTCTTTTCGAACCACAATGTCGGCAAAAAGCAAGCCATTTTGGTCGTGAAATTCAACCTCCCCACGGTCGATGATGGGGTATTTTGAAACAATCGCCAGGCCCATGCAGTGCTGCTCGCGGGGAGCTATGTCGGGGTGCAAAACGGTATAATACGGATACCCTGCTTTTTTGAGTTGTTTTAACGTATTCAAATGGGGGCGCGTATCGGAGTTGTAAAATTCCTGATAACACTGGATGTCGGTGTCCAGTCCTTTGACCCACTCAAGCATGGCTTGGTTGTTTTCGGGGTGGATGTTTTGAATAAAATTGTATGCGTCAAACGACATGACGTTGTACGACAAAACCGTCAATTCTTGTTTCTCAGGTGCAGGAGGCGCGCCCCAAGAAAATTGAAAAGTACGGCTCCAAAAGGGAAAACTCAGCAACAGTGCCGCGCCTGAAAGGGTCATTTTTGAAGATTTACGCAGTAAAAAGTAGCAAAATATGACCAAGTGAAGTAGAACCACTACGGGCAAACTCATCATTAAAAAACCCGCCACCCAATGCCCCGTGAACGTAAAAAAAGCAAGCCCATATACCAATAGCGTATAAATAAAGAATACTTGGTGAAGTCGCCAAAAGAAAGAAGTTGTGGATTTCATTGCGTAGTTTTAGGGCCGTTTTTCGCTTTTGAGTACAAAGTAAACACTTCCTATGAGAAAAATTATTGCATTTGGGGCACTAATGCTGTTAATAAACGCCTGTAATTTCAGTTCAAAGTCGGAAGAGGAACGACTTGCGCAGAGTTATTGTGGTGGTTGTCACGAGATGCCTTCTCCTAGTTTGTTGGACAAAAAAACGTGGGAAAAGGGTGTTTTACCCCAAATGGCGCTTCGGTTGGGGGTAGAACCTGCCCCAACAATGAGCGTATATGGAGAGTTGTCAACCGACGAAATTATTGCATTTACGCAAGCGAATATTTACCCAGAAACCCCCATTCTTTCCAAAGAAGAGTGGGAAAAAATTGTGAAATATTACCTTACCAATGCGCCTGATAAGCTGCCAGATTCTTCAAGTAAATACCCCATTTCTACTGATTTAACGCTGTTTGCTCCCAAAACGGATGTCCCAGACGTAGAAAAACTGCCGATGGTATCGATGCTAAAATTTGATGACAAAGCCCAAAAGTTATACGTCGGTACGCGTACGGGAAAGATTCATATTTTGGATGCGCAATTTAAGCGAACAGACTCGATTAGCGTAGGGTCGGCGCCGTCGGATGTATATTTCAATGCCGATGGAAGCCTCAATGCGCTGGCGATGGGTATCATGGATCCCAACGACAAAATGACGGGAACAATGGTTCAGTATAAAAAGGCGGCTGATGGGAAAAAATGGGATTCAAAAACCTTAATTTCTAAACTTCGTCGGCCAGTGAGTCAGTACGTTACGGACGTGGATGGCGATGGCCTCAAAGATATGATGGTGTGTGAGTTTGGGTTTCATTTGGGGCAGTTTTCGTGGTACAAACAACTGCCTAATCATACCTACCAAGCGTTTCAATTGGATGCGTTGGCAGGGGCGAGGGTGGTTCAGCCTTACGATTTTAACCGTGACGGTAAGCTCGATTATTTTGTGTTGTTGGCGCAAGGTGACGAACAAATGGCAGTCTATTACAACCGTGGTGGTGGACGTTTTGAAAAACAAATACTGCATCGTTTCCCGCCCGTGTATGGCTCTAGCTACGCCGAATTGGCTGATTTTAATGGTGATGGAAACATTGATATTCTTTATGCCAACGGCGACAATGCCGATTATTCCATGATTTTAAAACCCTACCACGGGATTCGTATTTTCTTAAACGACGGGCATTTGCACTTCAAAGAAGCCTACTTTTTTGGCTTAAACGGTGCCGCAAAGGCCCTGGCTGAAGATTTTGATAAAGACGGTGACATCGACATCGCTGCGATTTCGTATTTCCCCGCCAAACCCCAAGAAGGATTTGTGTTTTTGGAAAATCAAGGGAACCTGAAATTTAAAGCCAAAACCTTTGCCCAACCCCGCCAAGACAAATGGATGCTGATGGAAAAAGCCGATTACGACCGCGACGGCGACACCGACCTCTTGCTCGGCTACCTCGAACGCCCTCCTTATCATAACCCTATCAATCAGTCGTTAAGGGGCCTTTGGGTGTTGGAGAATAAAAAACAATAATGATATTTATCATTACTTATTTAGCATAAAAGTGCTGAAAATGTGACGGTTATCCTGTGTTTCGTTAGGGATTGGTTTGTACATTTGGGAGGATTAATTATTCCTCTTTTTTGACCAAAATGTCATCAACCATTCACTTTCTCTTATGAGCACTTCATTCAACCTTCTCCAGTACGGTATCAAAAACAAAGAGACGATTCGCAATGCGTCGCCCGCTCAGTTGTACCAAATGGCCATTTTGTACGAAAAAGTAGCAGCCATTTCTGACAAAGGTGCGTTGATGCTTGATTCGGGCGAAAAAACGGGTCGTAGCCCCAAAGACAAACGCATCATCGAACGCCCCGAAAGTGTCAATGATATTTGGTGGGGAAATGTGAACATCAAAATGGATGAGCATACGTTCAACATCAATATTCAGCGGGCCATCGACTATTTTAATACCCGCACGCGGATGTACGTTGTGGACGGGTTTGCGGGTTGGGATCCTACCTACCGCATCAAAGTACGGGTGATTTGTACGCGCCCTTATCATGCCTTGTTTATGAATAACATGCTGATTCGGCCAACGCAAGAGGAACTAGCGACGTTTGGCGAACCTGACTACGTGATTTACAACGCGGGAGAGTTTCCAGCCAATCCCTATACTACCCACATGAATTCGCGGACGAGCATCGATTTGTGTTTTGAACGCAAGCAGTTTGTGATTTTGGGAACAGAGTACGCGGGCGAGATGAAAAAAGGTGTGTTCACGATTATGAACTATATCATGCCCAAAATCGGCGTGCTATCAATGCACTGCTCGGCCAACGAAGGCGCTGACGGTGATGTTTCTTTGTTTTTTGGCCTGAGTGGAACGGGAAAAACAACCCTTTCTGCTGACCCACACCGTCAATTGATTGGCGACGATGAACACTGTTGGTCGGCCGATGGGGTGTTCAACATTGAGGGGGGATGCTACGCCAAAGCTGTCAATTTAAGTGCTGAAAAAGAACCCGAAATTTTCCAAGCGATCAAGTTTGGTACCGTGTTAGAAAACGTCGTTTATGACCCTATAACGCACGAAGTTGACTACGACGACACTTCTATTACGGAAAACACCCGCGCTTCGTACCCCATTGAGTTTATTCCAAACGCCAAAATACCGTGCGTGGGTGGCCATCCCAAAAACATCATCTTCTTGACCTGCGATGCCTACGGAGTGCTTCCGCCTGTTTCTAAACTGAGCCCAGCGCAGGCCATGTACCATTTTATTAGTGGCTATACGGCCAAAGTAGCGGGCACTGAAATGGGCGTAACCGAACCGACGGCGACGTTTTCGGCTTGTTTTGGGGCAGCGTTTATGGTGTGGCACCCAAGCAAATACGCGGAATTATTGGCCCAAAGAATCCAAGAAAATAATACCCACGTTTGGTTAGTAAACACAGGCTGGACGGGTGGGGCCTACGGCGTGGGTTCACGTATAAAATTGCGCTATACCCGTGCTATTTTGGATGCGATTCACAACGGCGAATTGGCCAATGCAGCTACGGTCGTCGATGTTATTTTTGGGCTTGAAATTCCAACGTCGTGCGCTGCTGTTCCGAGTGAATTATTGATTCCACAAAATACGTGGACAAGCCAAGAGGACTATGTCGCAACGGCGAAAAAATTGGCATCACTTTTTAACAAAAACTTTGAAACCTATAAAGACGGTTGTTCAGAAGAAATCATTAACGCAGGACCAGTGGGGAATGTCGAGGGGAGAATGCAGAGTGTCGAATAGAATGAAGTGGGGAGGGATGCTCAAATCCCGACGAGTGTGTGTCGTGGAGAGGGATGCTTACATCCCGACGAATGCGTGCCGTGGAGAGGGGTGCTCACATCCCGACGAGTGTGTGTCGTGGAGAGGGATGCTCACATCCCGACGGGTGTGGTGCGGGTTATTATGGGTAGCCCGCGCCACAAACCCCTGAATTAGAGACTTACAGTCGGGAACGTTTGCGTAAATTTTATGGGATTTTAGGTAGGATTTTTGTGCCTTTAGGAAGTAAATAGGAAAAAAGGTTGTCTTCTTTAATGACATACTAAACAAAGTTTCCGCTCATGCAACGCAGAGAATTTATACAAAAGTCAATTCTAGCCAGTGCCGCAACGGCCATGTCGGCAAGTAGTTATGCCAAAATCATTGGTGCCAATGACCGCGTACGAGTTGGGGTAGTTGGTTTTTCAGACCGTCACCGTTCGTCACACGTCGGGCCATTTAAGGAACTTTCAAAACAAATGAACTTTGAAATGACAGCGATTTCCGACATTTGGAACCGCCGCCGTGACGAAGGAAAAGCCTATTTGGACAAACAATTAGGCGGCAACGTGAAAGCGTTCCGTAACAATGAAGAAATGTACGATGCCAAAGTGGTGGACGCTGTTTTTATGAGTACGGCCGATTTCCAACACGCCATTCATACCATTGAGGCCGTGCAAGCAGGCTGCGACGTGTATGCCGAAAAACCGCTTTCGGAAACCATGGAAGACAACCGTGCGGTATTGAAAGCCGTAAAAGCATCGGGCAAAATTGTACAGATTGGTTCGCAGCGTCGTAGTGGAGAAAACTACTGGGCAGCGGCTGATTTTATCAAGTCAGGTAAATTTGGTCCCATCGTAATGGTGGAATTGATGTGGAACGTCAATCAGCCTGGTCGCTGGCGCCGTCCCGAATTGACCAAAGATTTAAAAGAGTCGGATGTGGATTGGATGCGTTACCAACTTAACCGCCCTAAAACAGCTTTTGACCCACGTAAATACTTAGAATACCGCTTGTTCTGGCCGTATTCATCAGGGATTCCAGGCCAATGGATGAGTCACCAAATTGATACTGTACACTGGTTCAGCGGCTTGCCACACCCACGTTCGGCGGTAGCCAACGGCGGGATTTATCAGTGGAAAGATGGCCGTACCAACCCAGATACGTTGACGGTAGTGTTTGATTACGGTCCATTGGATGATCCAAAAACAGGTTTCCAAGTACAATTTACCAGCCGTTTCTCTAACGCTGCGGGTGAAACCAAGGAGTTGTACTACTCAAACGGTGGTATGATCAACCTTGACACCAACGAAATCAGCCCAACGGGTGGTTTGCGTGAGCGCGAAGCTAAAGCAATGGGATTGCAAGCTAACTTGTTGCCAACGATGAAGTTAGAGGGAGCGAAAGTGGAAACCAGTGCCAATACAGGCAATGACCCGCTTACGTTCAACCACATCAAAAACTGGATGGAGTGTGTGCGTAGCCGTAAGCAGCCCAATGCACCGATTGAGGCAGGATACCAGCACTCAATCGCGACCATTATGGCCAATGCAGCCTACCGCACAGGTCAGCGCGTGACGTTTGATGCAAAATCACAAGAAGTATTGGCAGGTGGAAAGCCGTTCAAATACTAATTATTTTTTGCAGGCACCCGTGGTATAATTGAGAATGCCATACGCTTCGGCAAAGCAAGCGTTGCTGTATGTTTTACCATTGCAACCACACACGGGCGCATAGCTAAGATAGCAATTAAAGGAGTCAACGGGCTTTTCCACACATTCTGGAGGTAGCTCTTTTTCACAACCCGTCATTGCCAATAAAAAAGCGAAAATCAATAGTAAACGCATAGCTGTGTATTTTTCTATGAAGACTTGCTTTTGGTGAAAATGGTTGGAAATACTACAAAAAAAGTCGCTGTTTAACAGCGACTTTTTTTGTGTAAATAGTTGGTTACTTGTGTTTTATTCTGCAACAATGAGGCGAATGCCGTCGAGTTCTTGAATAACAACTGATTTGCCTTTGTGAATACGCTCGTGCGATTTCGAGAGGGCAATCCATTCGGTACCTCGGTAAAAAACCTTCCCTTCGCCATCGGCAGGGATGTCGATGACGACGGTTGCTTTATCGCCCACGTACTCAGAGTACTCCAGCGACTTGTCCGACGATTTTTTGGTGAGTGCTTGAAGCGGTTTTCTAAATGCAAACAGTGACAAAACGGACACGACCGAAAAACAGAACAATTGCGCATTAATCATGGGCAATATGCCTATCCACGTTAAAAAAGCAGTTACGAATGCCCCCACACCAATAAAAGCAAATACGAAAGATACTGAAAGTAATTCTGCTATGAGCATCACTACTCCAACGATAATCCAGATTTGGGTGGATGAGATTTCCATTTCGGGTAAAAATTAATGGTTAATTATTTTTTTTCCTGTTGCTTAACGATGCTCATCGCTGTGGCAATCATCGAAGACATGTCTCCAAAGTTGGCAGGGAGTGTCCTGCTCCCCTAAGCCGCAACCGCTTTAAAGTAGAGATTTTGATTTTTGTCAATAAACTGTTGTGGGGTTAAATATCCCAGTGCTGAATGCGGTCTATCAAAGTTATAACTGTTCCACCAGATGTCCAAATCCCGTTGAACTTCTTGTACTGTCTTAAAATATTTCAGATTTAAACATTCTTTTCGTTGTGTACCGTTCAATCGTTCTACCAAGCCATTTTGGGTCGGTTTTCCTGGTTGTGAAAATCGAATTTCAATCCCATTTTCTTGTGTAAATTTTTCTAAAACACGACTTATAAACTCGGGTCCATTATCACATCTGATATAGTCAGGTTTACCTTTCTGAGTTATCAGTTCTTGTAATAGCTTTACGAGTTTTCTTGCTTTAATGCTTGGTGCAGCAAAAGATAAAAGTACCTTTCTTGAACACTCGTCAAGTACGTTTAGAACTCTCACTTTACGCTCATCACTTAAAAGAACATCGCTTAAAAAGTCCATCGACCATCCTTGGTTTATTTGTTCGGCAGGTAATGGGTTTATGGCTACCCTTTTGATTTTTTTGCGTGCTTTGGGGCTTCTTAAATTCAATTTTTCAGCCTTATAGATTCGATAAACCCGTTTTTTATTCCATGGTTTGCCCTGATTACGACACCAATGAAACAACAAACGAAAACCCCAATTGGGTTGCTCAATAGCTTTACCTTTTAACATTGCAGCTATTTGAGCATCTTCATTTTTTCTTTTGTGTTTGTAATAAATACTCGCTTTACGTTGCCCTAATACTCGGCAGCATCGCCTCACAGAGGCCTCTTTTTTTGTGCTAATTTGATTAACTGCATGCTGATGAGTAGTAGAGCTTATAGCTTTTTTAGTAACTCGTACCCCTCCTTGAGTATGTCATAGTCAAGGCTTTTGTCCGCTAACAGTTTTTTTAACCTTGCATTTTCTGATTCCAATTCTCGCATGCGCTTGAGCTCGTCTGTGCCCATGCCTCCATACTTACTTTTCCAAGTATAGAAGGTTGCTGGTGAGATACCATGTTCGCGGCATACATTTTCAACACTCTTGTCTTTGCCTACACTACCCAATATCGCTACGATTTGAGCATCGCTAAATTTACTTTGCTTCATTGTTTTACCATTTTGATTGTGAAACCTAAGAAATTCCCTCCAATTTTAAATGGTTACACCTTACGGGAGCAGGACAACATGATTTAGCTATTTTAAAAAAATGTAAACAATTACAATCAATACAAGAAAAAGCAACACAGAATTTGTTTGAGCTGTGGCGGTGGGCATTGGGGTATAGTTCGCCCATCTTGCTATCGTTGCTCCTATGTCAGCAATAGTAAAATATCCTTTAGCATTCTTAAATGCAGGATTGGCTTGATATATGGCTCGTTGTGTTGACGTTCCGTTTTGACTTCCTATAACAAAACTTTGTGAATAGCCCGCATAAGCAGGTGTAAAAACGATAATGTACAGGTCTGCCAATGAGTTTACTTTACTCCCTGCCTTCCATTTATTCAAGTATTTATCCACGTAGTCAAGTTGCTGTACCTGCGACATTTGAGCAAGTTGTGCCTGAGTTGTACCCAATTCAATAGCCGTTTGGCTTCTAAATCCAATTAATCCTGTTGCTCCGTTACCGTGTGACCCAGTTCTAAAGGTCTTAGCCGTTTCAAATGCCATGACTATCATAAGCCATTCAGCATCAAAACCGTATTTACTTGAAATAGCCCTCACTTTATTAGTAAAGGCAATCCTTGTGTTTTGGGGTAAATATTGTTCAAAAATCATTTTTCAAGGATTAAATCTATACGAACCATGAATAATTGAGACGAAAGACCAAACCAAGCAGGAGCTTCAAAGACGCTATAAACAGTACCAGACTGCGTTACTTTTATAGAATGAACTGGCTTATTGTCGGAAATCAATTCATTGGCTTTAAAGGTCTTTACCACCCTACTAAAATCCACTGAATACGCCCCTTGTTGATTTCTGCTTACATAGTAGGCGGGAGTGTTATTAGATTTAGAATAGAACTTTTTGGGTTTAGTTGTTGGGGTAGAATTTCCACCAACAACAACAGCATTACCCTTACCTAATAGAGCTTTAAAGGTATTCAAGTCTTCTTTACTTAAATCATTTTCTAAATCCGTTGTCAAATCGCTGTTATACAAGTCCCTGTATTTTTGGGCAACTTGAGCATAGTTCTTTATTTGACGTGCTACATTAAATAAAGTTTCTTCATCCGTACCATCTACCCCCATCAAAAGACCAATACCTGACGGGTTCATGGCTTGATGTAAAAGAGTAGCTAAGTAAGCGGGGTTTTGCCCAGTTACGGGGTCATTACCCTGCATCACTTCGTTTTCTGCCTGTGTTTGACGGTTGCGCTTTATTATGCTGCTTATGATAAAATACATAACAATAGCAATGATAAACTTAATGGTCATATCCTCGTTTTCTTGAGATATATACCTTGTGTTTTGGGAATTTGTCATAGAAAGTGAGGGTTAGTCTTTTACCGATATACTATCAACAGTTACCCATCTACCATCTTTCCCTTTACGCTGTAAAACGATTTTAAACGAACCTTCGTCCGCTTTTTCTTTCTTTCGTTTTAATTGGGTGAAGCATTGACGAGCAGCATTATAGTTTGAAAATTGCTCTGTGTAGCCCGTAGTTTTGACTAAAAATGATTCTGAAAAATTTTGTGAATCCATGGTACAGAATGTTTTATTTGATATTGATTTAACTCTACAAAAGAAGAAAACACCGCTATCAGTTAGCGGTGTTTTCGGTCTGATTCGGGAAAATCAGGTTTTTTGGTTATCGTTTCGTATTGCTTTCTAAGGATTGTTGTATGTCTAATTCGTTCAAATCGAGATAGTTAGCAAAATCTTTAACCAAAATATCTTTTCTGTTTTCAGGATAATTGTAATTAAATCGAATGTTTTGGCACATTTCCCCTGTTTTAGTTTTTCCCCATCCTGTTATTTGCATGATTTCAGAACGTTTTATAAACAGCCTTTTCATGGTTCTTGAGTTCGTTTGTTTAAAATGATTTTTCGTTGATAAGCTTTTTGGCAACGCTGTGAACAAAAAGCGGTTTCCTGCCTTTGGGCTTCAAACTCATTTTTACAAAAAAGGCAGTCTTTTGTGAAAAATAAGCCTCTTGTGTATGTTCCGTCATCTAAGTATTTACGAGTTTTCACCTTCTTAAATACTGGATTAATAGTTCTTTTTTGACTCATGTTAGTACGAATTATGGATAGATTATAAATAAATTATAGACTAAGAAACGACGATTTAACAATGGTATTTAAGGGAAAAAACCGTAAATATCCCCGTAAAAACCCTTGAAAATATCCTACTGATACCCTTTAATACCTCCCATCGGTAAGGAAGCTATTAAAATCATTATGATTGGGGTAGTATTTTTTGCCTCCATCAAACACTTTAATTCCCGTATCGACAACCATTTGTTTTGCACGTCTCCCAGCGTCATCATTGTCAAAATAGATATTGGCCTGTTTGTAATTTTTAAGGCTGTCTAAGACGTGATTTATATTAGAAGTAGAATTGAGTATTACGGTCGAGTTTCGAGGCTCAGTAATGCCGAAATAGCAACAAGACGAAAGAAAATCAAAAAAGCCCTCAAATAGATTGATGATGCTTGAATTTGCAACTGGCAAGGTTGTTACGCATTTGGGGGATGTTGAGCTTTTCCAATAAGGGTTACGAATTTCAAAGCCTCCTTTGTCATTTTCAAACGCAATGGCAAACATTCTTTTGTTACCACGTTTATAATGTATTTCCTTTAAATACTTCTTTGCTACTGTGGTAGAAATACAACGTTCGTGAACATATTCCAAGAGGGATTTATTTGCTAACGGTTTTATATCAGTGATAATCCACTTTACCCCCTTGTCATTTGGTTCTGCTTTTTGGCCGCTAAAGGAGAGGGTAGGGGTTTGGCTGATAGGCTCAAACGTTTGGAGTATTTCAACGGCCTTTAGAAAGGTGCAGCCCGTGAGGTAGCAAACCAAGCGGATAATATCGCCACGTTCATCGGTCGTATAATCGTGGAAAACGTTTTTATCAGGATGGACAAAAAACGACGGGGTGTTTTCGGTGTGCTTTGGTGAGAAGTAAACCAACTGGACACCCGAATACTTGACAGGCTTAACGCCTAATGATAACAGGTAGCTTACAATACTCACCCGTTTGATTGATTCAATTTGTTCTTGTGGTAACATGATTGTAGTTGCTATGGTAAACCGAAGAAAATTCTGTTTTGGTGGTTTTGGCCGATTCCTACATTTTTCCGTACATACAAATACGCGTATTTCTTTATATAGGGGATTTTGTATGTATGTATGGATAATTATAGGGATAATCTATTTTTTGTGTCCAAATAATATTCTGAAAAAAGTCAAATTTGTTGATTTAAACAGAGTATTTGTTCTTTTGATGCGCCATAAGTAGGGCTAACGCCTTACAATTCCTTTTCTTTATCGGCTAAATACAATTCTCAGATTATTCATACATACATACATTTACTATTATATTTATGTATGTATGTATCTATAAATTGGCCGTGTCTGTATGTATGGATTGTAGGAATATTACTATTTCAAAAACTTGCTGTTTGGTAGGGTTCGGGGTTGTCAATGATAGTGAACGGTTCAATGATTTGAGCCTTACCCGTTCCATTGATTCGGATTAAAAACGCCTTTACCATATCCTCAATGGCTCTATTTGCCGCTTGCTCCCGTGTATTTGATGACTTCTTATTATTGGGGTCTTGTTCTTGCTCTATACGCTTCCTAAACTCGACCCTTGGTAATTGTTTGTCATCACCCATACACTTGGAATAGAGTTGTTTTAATTGGCTTCCTTTAGCATTGTCTTTTTGTTCTTGAATGGCAATTTGGGCGGCTTGTGAGTCAACGGAAACCATACGGCCTAGTTCTTTATCGTACTTGAATACAACGGGGGTAAAGTCTTCGGCATCCCGTAAGTATTTGGGTTCAATAAAGTGTACACCTTTTTCACGGTCTTTTTTGACTGAAATAGCCCCGCCACACTTGCGTTCTGCTTCGCTCCCAATGTGTCCGCGTAGTTTACCGTTTTGTGCGTTTTCGTGGATTAAAAGAATAATAGCCGCGTTGTTTTCGCTGGCTTTTTGCATTAAATGACCTATCAAAATGTTTCCTTCTTCTTCGTTGTTACTACTTGCTACAAAATCGGTTATCCCGTCAATAATCCAAAGGCAAGCATTTTTATAATAGTCTAGTGCTTGTAAAAGGGCTTCGTAACGTTTTTTCTGAGGGTATCCCCGCCAATTCATTACTTTAAGAAGGTCTTTATTTTGGTTTTTTATTCCTGCCATTTTAAGCACGCTTTTAAGCCTTTTTTTTGTGTGTGCTTGGTGTTGTTCCGTGTCAATATAAATAATTGGCCTATCACCTTGGAAAGTAGATTCTATACCTAACGAATCGAAAGAAATGGGTCTTTTTTCGGTCAAAGCGGTGGCGATAATAAAGCCCGTAATACTTGATTTGCCCGACTTTGGAACGCCTGAAATAAAAGAAATATCGCCAAGGCTAGCGAAGGTCGAACCGTTGACTTTAACAAATGGAATAGGCTCACTAATATCAGAGTCATCAAAAATAAAAGAATCCGAAAAAAGCGAGTTAAAGCTTTTGTTATTTTGTTGATTATCAGATAATTTACTATCTTTGTTCATTAGTTTTAATTCTTTGAAAGTTTTTATAAGCCCATTAGCGTGGCAAAATCCTAATAAAATCCCTTTCCATTGGAAAGGGATTTTATTTTTACAATTTTCTATCGTTTGCTACTTTGGAAAACTTTTCACAAACAAACTCACGTAGCTCTATTTCAAGAATTAAACGTTTTTCAATCCTGTCTATAAAACTCAAAAGTTTATTCATACATTCTTCCGACAATTTACCATCTAATTCATCAATAACTAAGTCGTGAAGAGGAGTAAAATATGTCATTGTCACTTCGTTCATTTGATTAACATTTAGGGGTTAAATAGCTTTTTGATTGTTGAAAATGTTTGCTACTTCTTTTACTACGGTTTCATTTTTCTTTTGAGCATAAAACCGTTCAACCATAGCACGGGTATTGCCCAAATGAGCCGCCACCGTTTCGAGTGATGCCCCCGCATTGAGTAGATAAGTTGCACAAGTTCTACGGGCTACATACCAAGTGAGGGGAAAGCGGGAAAACCCCGCTAGTGAGGCAAGGGCTTTTAGTTTTCGGTTTGCGTCTTGGTCTGATTGGGCGGGTAAAAGTCGCCCCGTTCGTTGGGCAAAATCGGCATACTTTTGGAGTATAGCGACGGCCACGGGGGAAAGGGTAACAACGGCTTTTTTATTGGTTTTACTTCTTGGATGGCATAAATACCAAATGCCGTCCGTCGTTTGGAAAAGGTGCTCTAAACGAAGTTCGGCAAGGTCTTTATGCCCAAAAGCGGAGTAACAGCAGAAAACAAAAAGGTTACGTACTCTATCCAATTCAGAATCAAGTATTTTTAATTCTTCTATCGTCTTTAATTCGCTGTTGGTGAGTGCTTTGATGTCTTTTGATTCTACCGACCAACGATAAACAGAAAGTACGTTCCTGTTTGTCCATTCGTTAGCCATTGCATAGGTTAAACAGGTCTTTAGGTATCGGCAAACTTTGGCCGTATATACATCCGAATAACCACACTTTGCACGTAGAAATGAGTCTATTTGTTTGCCTAAAATTGGCTTTAGGTCGTCTAATGGTACGTTGTCAGTTTTGTACTGGTATTTGCAGAAATCAATAATGATAGAACGCCATTTGTTAAACCTTGAAAAAGAGCGTTTACTAAGTTTACCTGCGTTCATTTCATCGGTTCTTGACTCGTTGTAGTGTAGCAAAGCGTCCGATAGGTTTGGTACTTGGTTAATCCAAGTCTTTTTGTTGGTCAAACACTCCATAAGCATTTTGGCCGTCATTGGACGGCCTCGGTGCTGAAGGTTATAAAAGATGTCGTCTAATTGCGTTTTGAGTTGAGATAGATATTTGGTTTTGTGTTCATTACCAATTACTTCGCTGCTTTTACTGTCCCATTTTTCGCCGTTTTCAATTCGTATGCCTGTCACTACTTTAATGCTTGCTATGCCATTATAGTACACGTGCATACGGACGGTTAGTTTATTCGTCCGATTACTCTTTGAAGTGGTAAAAATGAGCTTTGCCGTTGTTAGCTTGTTAAGCTGTTTTTGTTTGGGTACTTTTACTTTGTTTTCCATTTCTTAGCGGATTTTGGTTAAACATTTCAGCCCGTGACTGTTCCAGCAGTTCACGGGCTTTGCTTTAAAAAAGGTCTTTTGAGTTCACTCCAAAGCAGTTTGCAATTCGTGCTAGTTCCTCTAAATCAGGCTGTTTCTCATTTCTGAGATACTGTCCAAAACGCCGTTTGTGAATACCTAATTCACGATAAAATGTGTTTGATGGTTTAAAAGGAAACCCTCCCTGTTCTTTTTCTCGGATTACTTCTCCGATTTTGTTTTTTACAAAAAATGATTTATTTGTCATATATATTTTGATTTTCGCTCAAATATATGATATAAATGTTTTTATATAGCAAATAAATCAATAAAAAAATGACTTTGTGGTTATTTTAGGCTAGTGGTAAAGTTGTTATAATTGCAATATCAAACGATATATGACATGGATGTTATAAAAAATATTAAAGGAGCGCGAGTAGCTAGAAAAGTGTCGCAAGCAACATTAGCGGAGGCAATTGGAATGAGCACAGAAGGGTATAATAGATTTGAAAGAAGGGGGGGGAACAAGGTTACAATTGAGCAATTAGAGAAGATTGCGAATGCTTTGAAGGTTCCAATAGTAGAGCTGTTAGGCATTAGTTTGGAGTCGGAGATTGTTAGAAAGGATGTTGGAGGGGGAGAGTCTTATTTCTTAGAACGGTATAATACTATGATTGACCATTCACAGTATTGTTTCGATTTATTTGATAAATGGCTCAAAAGGAATAAAAAAGCATCATTTGAATATGTGAGCCTTTTTAATGACGATGGTGGTATCACTGAATTAGATGACATTGTAGCTGCTCTAAATTCAGCACCAGAATTGAGACTAATTTTTTTTGGCTTAATAGGGCTATCAATACCTGCCCACATTACAAAAGTTGAGGAAGTATTTGGAAGGCTTGCGCCATATAATCGGGAAGAGAAAAACCTATTGCAGCGTTTTCTTAAAGAACAATTTAATTTGTATAATAACGCTTTAATCATGCCAGATAATGACTAATTCGGCACAAAATTTCAAAAATGGGTAAAATGTTTTTGAAAGCACATGTATTAAAGTTGCTGATAAACAGGAGTTTATGTGTATTTCTAGGTATGGTGCAATACTATTAATAGAAAAATCTAGGTACAACAAAAATGTAAATATCTGATTGATAGGTTTTTATGAAAGGGTTTTAGAGCCGTTAGGTCCTACATCAAAACTGCAATTAACTCCTCACTAGTTAGTTGCAGTTTCTTTATTTTACGCAAAAACGCCATGAAAATTTTATCCTTAACGCTTCAAACCAATCAACTCGAAAAAACAAAAGAGTTTTACTCACAATGTCTTGGTTTTCAGTGTGTCGATGCAGGGAAAGACTCTTTTTCTTTGAACATTCATTCGTCCATTTTAACCTTCGAACGGGTTGAGAGCAGTGAGTGTACTACGTATCATTTTGCTTTTAATATCCCTCATAACCAAATACAGGAAGCGTTTACGTGGCTATCGAGTCGGGTGGAACTTATCGAAAATGAGAATAGACGAAAAGTAATTGATTTTAAGGATTGGAAAGCCCAAGCAATGTATTTTTACGATACTAATCAGAACATTGTCGAGTTTATCGGGCGGGAAGGCTTGCAAAATAGCTCGCAGGGGGAGTTTGACACAGATAGTATTTTGTGCATCAATGAAGTAGGAGTAGTAACGGAGCAACCGTTGGAATGGGCGAAGGAATTGATGGCAAAAACGAAGGTTACTTATTTTGACAAAGGGCCCGTTCGAGAAGATTTTGTGGCGATTGGCGATGATGATGGACTATTCGTTGTCTCGACCCCAGCCAGAAATTGGTATCCCACCTCACAAAAAGCACAAAAATGTAAGGTGGGAACGACCGTTCTGGTAGGCAATACGATGTATAAAATTGAAATTAACGGCGGGAAACTTCGCCTGATGGATGAATGACTATTCTCCTTTTTTTAAAAATGAAACCGTATAATACGTCACTACATTGACGTCTTTGCCGCGTACCGTGCCAGGCTTCCATTTCAACGGAATTTCTTTTAACAGTCGTTGTGCTTCGCTGTCGAACGGATCCCCAATGCCGCGCCAAACCATTGGTTTAAGCGCATTTCCTTGGTCATCAACCGTGAGCACCAACGTTACTTTTTCAACACCTTTGAGGGCTGCTGCTGCTTGGAGTTGTTGGTTGTGCTCGTAGAGCCATTGCTCAAACGCCGCCTTATCAATCGGCTCAGGTTTGGTGCTCAACTCTCTATCATCTTCTTTATAAACGGCCCGAACTTGCCCATTGGCGGCCGATTGAGTGGGTGCGCATGAATTGAGCGTAATAGCAACCACGAAAAGACTAAAAACGAACGCAGCTTTCATCATTAGGGTTAAGTTTTGTAATTACAATTTAGGGTGTTGTTTGTGCCAAGTAGTGGCATCTTGATATACTTTAGCGACGGCCAACAGCTTGGCTTCGGCATACAGTTGGCCGCTGAACGTAATACTGGTTGGCATACGATTGCGGTTAAAACCGTTTGGTAAACAAATACTCGGGTGTCCCGATAAGTTGGTGTATGTAAGGTTGCCACCCGCATAAGTGGGCGTAATATACACGTCGATTTTCTCTTTTTTGAGGACTTGGTACAAATCTTGAATCATTTTGCTACGAACGCGCTGGGCCTGTACGTACTCAACAGCAGGGATGTATCGGGCGGAACGGAACTCGTTAGGCCAGGCATTTTTACCCTGACGAACCATTTGGTCGTCTTTGTTGGTCAACGTTAGTTCGTCAAACGCAGCGCCGCCTTCTACCCCAATCGTGATGGTAAGATCACCAACGGGATACGATGGGAGCTCAAACGGAACCAACTCTGCTCCAAGCTGACGAAGTTTGGCAAGGGTCAACGAGTCGTTGGCGCGGCCTGGGTAATTGGATTCAAACGCCTTTTTCAAATAACCAATGCGCGTTCCTTTAAGTGTGGCAAGTGGGGTGTAGTTAAAAGGTAAATCCCGAACGGTGGCGTCTTTGCCGTCGGGGCCAACGATGGCATTAAACACCAGCGCACAATCCTCGACCGAACGAGTCATGGGGCCAATTTTGTCCATGCTCCAGCTCAACGCCATCGCGCCAAAACGACTCACACGTCCAAAAGTAGGACGTAGTCCTGTAACGCCGTTGACAGTAGAAGGAGAAACAATAGACCCCAGCGTTTCGGTACCGATGGCAAATGGCAAACAGCCCGCTGATACCGCCGAGCCCGACCCTGCGGAAGAGCCACTTGCACCCGTTTTGGTATTCCAAGGGTTACGGGTCATACCTTCAAACCAGACATCACCCCAAGCAAACTCACCTACCGACATTTTTGCCACTAAAACGGCTCCCGCTTTTTCGAGGCGTTCAATAACTGTAGCGTCGTAGGGCAGTTGTTGATTTTTGTAAATATTTGAGCCCCACGTGGTCGGATAACCCGTTTTGGCCAATAAATCTTTCGCTCCGTACGGAATTCCGTGCAGTGGCCCGCGGTACTTGCCTGCCTTGATTTCGGCGTCGGCCTGCGCGGCTTGTTTGAGGGCTAAATCTTCGGTGAGGGTAATGACATTGAGCAGGGTGGGGCGGTATTTTTTGAGGCGCTCAAGAAAAAATGTTGTTAGCTCCACCGACGTTATTTGCTTGCTACGAATCAGTGTCCCCAATTCGGTCACGGTATAAAATGCCAAACTATCGCGGTTTTGAGGCAAAGTCATTTTTCCTACGACACTGGCCTGAAAAGGTTTTTTTATCTTTTCAAACTCAAATCCAACGGGGACGGGGTCAAAAAGCAATGCTGGAGCAACATCGTTGGTAAGCGGTACTTTGCGAACTCGCTCAAAGCCTTTGAGTTGGTCGTTGAGGTTATCGAGCATAGAATCCCGTTCGGCGGCTGAAAATTCGATTCCAAATACCTTGGAAGCGTAATTGGCGATGTCGGCGGTAATGGGGTTTTCTGCTGGTCGATAGGCTGTTCCCAGTAAAAAGCTACCTGTACAAGCAGCAATAATCCCCAAGGGAAGTAAAAGTTTTCTCATTGATTTTTAGGTTGATGGTAAAGTAGAACTAATAATAGCAACGATTAAAGCCCGAATGGTGTTTGCAATTTAGTACAAATCTGTATATTTGCAGCCCGATTCGCTCAAAATGCGCCCGTAGTTATAACGTAAGCATTTAAGTTTTTTGCGCCCGTAGTTCAATGGATAGAATTTTGGTTTCCGGTACCAACGATAGGGGTTCGAGTCCCTTCGGGCGCACAATTAGCCAAACATAAAAGAGGCTCTCTGATAAATCAGAGAGCCTCTTTTATGTTTGGCTTTTGTAAGAAGTCACACCTTTTTCGCAGGGTTTCCGAATACTCTTCCTCCCGCAGGGACGCTTTCGACCACCACTGAGCCTGCACCTACGCTTGCTCCTTGGCCGATGGTCACGCCCGAGATGATGGTTACGCCTGAGCCAATGAAAGCGTCGTTTTCAATTGTTACGTTGCTTCCAACTACGCTTCCCGCGCCAATATTCACAAAGTCGCCTACTTCGGCACCGTGCTCTACGATGGCTCCCGTTTGGAGGATGCTGTGACTACCCACTTTGGCGGTAGCGTTTACGACGCTTCTGGGTGCAAACAAATTGCCGTGGCCAATTTCGGACAGCGCCGAAATAACCGCCGTGTCGTGAATGGCATTGACTGGCATGACGTGGCGGCGCTCGTTGAGCATTTCGACGAGGTCGCGACGGATAGTCCGTTCTTCAATGGCCACAAACGCTTCACATTTTTTACCAATAAGTTTTAAAAAACCGTCGTCGTCGGTATTGCCTAAAACTGAGTATTCTCCGATTTCGCTGCCGTGGAGTGTGGCGTCGTCATCAAGCAAGCCATACACAACAACATTATTACGTTGAAAAATATCTAAGGCAACAAGTCCTAAGCCTTTTGCCCCAAAAATAAGAACTGGATTTTCCATAAATGATTTTCAGATGATTTCTGGATGCGGCTGCCTTCGCTATTTCTTTTCAGGAAATGGAATAACGAGTTTTTCGCCGCGTGCAGTGATGTTTTGGGTCTTTTTGTTGGCGGCCATGAGTTGCTCTACTGTGACCCCATATTTGGCAGCTACCACCCGTAGAATATCGCCTGGGCCAACGGTATGAATCGCCTGTACCCGAATTTTAATCTTGGTTACGCCCGATTTGACGTCTTTGCTTTCGTCCTGAATGTTTGGGTTATTACCTTTGAGCGTAGTGCCACGCACGTTGTAGCGATTGGCAATACCATAAAATGTTTCTCCTGCCTGAACAACGTGCGTAATTTCAATTCCGCTAGGGTCAACGGCCACGGGTTTGGGCTTTTCAGCTGGTTTTTCTTCCGTTTTTTTAGGCGTTTCTTCCTCTTCTGGGCGTGGCGTAGCGGTGGCTAATTCTTCGTCCGCAGCGGGTGCAGGTGTCGATTTATCGTCGATAGCGACATCGGCATTTTCGGTTTGCTCAGTGGATGCAACAGCCGCAGGGTCTGTATTTTCAGGTACAGGCTGAAGCTCACGGGCGTTAGGGTCAACGGGCGTGTTTAAGAGCTGGTCCACGTCGGCGGCATCGTCGGCGATATACTCATAGCCAACATAAAGTAGCCCAGCAATCATCGCAACCAAAACAAGTAAAGAGATGTAGGGTAGTTTAGAAGCCTCGTCAGGACGGCGGTTTCTATTTTCGTTTTCAGACATGTGTATTAAAAAAAAGTTGAGAACATTTGAGGATACTTCCGATTTGTACTATTCTCAGAAATAACGCCGCGACAAGCTACGGAACTACAAAACAAAGGCAAATTTTATGCCATAGTTTTTTGGGCTTCTTGGCTCATTTCGGCTACTTTTTGCTTCAAAGACTCTTTGTAGTCGGCGAGTTGGTTGGCTACGTTTTCGTCGAAAGTACCTACAATTTGTACGGCCAACAGCCCCGCATTTTTAGCGCCGTTGAGCGCAACCGTTGCTACTGGAACACCACTTGGCATTTGTAAGATAGAAAGCACCGAATCCCAGCCGTCGATAGAATTACTACTTTTTACAGGAACTCCAATCACGGGAAGGGTAGTGAGTGAGGCAATCATGCCAGGCAAATGAGCGGCCCCACCAGCTCCCGCAACGATGGCTTTTAGTCCCCGCCCACGAGCGGTTTTTCCGTACTCAACCATTTTTTCGGGGGTGCGGTGCGCCGACACGATGTCTATTTCGTAAGCGATACCAAATTCTTTTAAAACATCAACTGCTTCTTGCATGACCTTGAGGTCGGAGAGGCTGCCCATTATGATTCCTACCATGCTGTGTTTGTGTCTATTAGTTGCTATAATACAAGCTTTTGACGGCTTTGTCAACTCTATCGTATTAATTCTCGTTTGATTTTGCGTAAATTGCGGCACAAAAATAGTATTTTTCTAATGAGTAACGAATTAGAACAAACCATTATTCAGCTCACAACGCCTTTGTATGCGCTTTTGATTGGGCTGGAGGCTTTGTTGAGCCACCGTCAGCACCGTGATTTTTACACTTGGCGTGACACCCTTACCAACTTCGTTTTGATGCTCCTCAACGGAGGCATTGATTTGGCCTTTCGGGCGGTCTATGTTGTTGTTTTGGTATGGTTTTATCAATTCCATGTCACGGTCATAGATAACGTTTATTTGTACTGGTTTTTGCTATTTCTGGCCGAAGATTTTGTGTTTTATGTTTTACACGTCGTCGATCACTATTGTCGATTGTTCTGGGCAGTACACGTCACCCACCACTCCTCGGAGCATTTCAACTTAACGACAGGCTTCCGTTCGTCGGTATTTCAGCCCTTGTATCGTTTTGTTTATTTTATTCCATTGGTACTTTTTGGGTTTAAACCTGCGGATATTGTCTTGATGTATTCGATTACCCAGACCTACGGAATTTTGGTACATACCAATTACTTAGGGAAATTGGGCTGGCTTGGGTATGTATTTGTGACACCTTCCCATCACCGAGTGCACCACGCCTCCAATGTAGCCTATTTGGACAAAAACATGGGCATGTGCCTTATTATTTGGGATAGATTGTTTGGTACTTTCCAAGAAGAGCTTGACCAAGAGCCTGTACGTTATGGACTTACGAAGTCGTTGGAAGATACAAGTTTAGGCAATACCATCTTTCACGAATGGAAAGCCATTGCCAAAGATTTGGGACGGAATGTGGGGATTGGAACAAAATTAAAATACCTTCTCAACCCTCCTGGCTGGTCGCACGATGGGAGCACCATGACGAGTAATCAGTTGAGGGAGGTGGAAGAAAAACAAAAATCTAGCTCTTCAGTGACGACTCTCTAATCACCAAGGCGGCAGGAAGCATCAGGCTTTCTGCCGAACTTTTTTGTACGGCTTCGTTCAAAAAAATACGGGCAGCTTCGGCCCCAATTTGTTTGCCAGGACGCCGCACCGTCGTAAGCGAAGGAAAGATATAGGCCGAAATGGGAGAGTCATCAAAACCAACGACGGCCACTTGGTTGGGAATGTGTAAACCGCGCTCTTTGATGACGTGCATCGCTCCAATCGCTACTTGGTCGTTGACCCCAAAAATGCCGTCGGGAGGTTGTGGTAAATCCAGTAGCCGTTGGGTAGGAATGATGGCACTTTCGATTTTAAAATTGGTACTCACAATCAATTCTTCTACAACGGGCAGATTGTATTTTTTCAAGCATTCGGTATAACCCAGAAAACGATGCTCAGTAATGGCCAAGCCCTGTGGCCCTTTGAGGTGCGCAATGCGTTGACAGCCCATTTTAATGAGGTGTTCGGTAGCGGCAAAAGCTCCTAAATAATCGTCGATGGTGACGCGCCCTGCTTCAAACCCTTCGTATTCGCGGTCAATAAAAATCAAAGGTACTTTGCGCTGAATAATGCTTTCGAGGTGTTCATAATGGCCCGAATCGTAGGTTTCTTGCGAAATCGACAGAAATATACCTTCTACGCGGTTGGCCAATAGTTTTTCTACGTATTCTTTTTCCAGGGCATAACTTTCATTGGTAACACAAATATTCATCAAATAGCCTTGCGGCTGAAGCACACTCTGAAGCCCTTCGATGATGGTCGTTTCGTGTTGGTGATTGAGTGAAGGTACGATGACACCCAACGTGCCCGTTCGTTTATTGAGCAGGCTCAACGACACTGAATTGCGCTGATAACCCACTTTTTGGGCATATTCTTGCAAGTTTCGGCGGGTATCTTCATTGATCAACGGGTGATTGTTCAATGCCCTCGAAACAGTAGATGGAGAGCACTTAAACTTCCGTGCAATGTCTTTGATGGTAACGGGGCGGTCGGTGGCCATGCGAGTTGGGGTGAATTTGCTAGCTCGAAAGTACAGAATAGTGCTGAAATGAGCGTTATATTTGGAAGAAATGTACCTTTACATCTTCATCATCAACTCACTATGCTAACGAACGTAGAACACCTCGGTATTGCCGTAAAAAGCCTAGCGGCTTCGGACGAATTGTTTACCAAATTATTCAATGTTGCTCCTTACAAACACGAAGAAGTAGCTTCGGAAGGTGTGACTACTTCTTTTTTCAAAATCAACCAAACCAAAATCGAATTACTCGAAGCGACCAATCCCGACAGTCCGATTGCGAAATTTGTTGAGAAAAAAGGTGAGGGGATTCACCACATTGCGTTTGAGGTGGACGATATTTTATCTGAAATGGAACGGCTTAAAAATGAGGGGTTTGTGCTACTTAACGAAACGCCAAAAAACGGTGCAGACAACAAACTGGTGTGTTTTCTTCACCCCAAAGGCACCAATGGCGTGTTGATTGAGCTTTGTCAAGAAAAAAAGACTGATTGAAGATGAACATAAAACTATTTATCTACATGGCCATTGTAGTCGCCGAAATCATCTGCGGCTATGTGGGTTTTCGAGAAGGCGTATATGTATTGAAGCCCCTCATTATGTTATCGCTCATTTATTGGCACCTCGACTACCTAAAAACGCATCCGTTGCTATGGATTGGGATGTGGTTTGGCCTTGGCGGTGATGTGTTTTTGATGTTTAGCGGAACGCACATGTTCATGGCGGGACTTGGGTCTTTTTTGGTGATGCAATTGTTTTACATAACAGCATTCACAAAGCAAAAAACGGCCAAAGGAAAGCAGGAATTAACAGGTAAAACTTGGAAACTTGTCGTACCCTTTGCGCTGTACGGACTGAGTTTTTTGGCGATTTTATACCCTTCGATGATGAATAATGCTGCTACGAAGGGGCTTTGGATTCCTGTAGTGGCTTATTCAGTGTGCTTGTGCAGTATGGGAGTGGCGGCGGCCTTGCGCAAATATTCGGTTCGTCAAGCGAGCTATGTTTGGGTTTTGGCGGGAGCGGTGCTGTTCATTTTGTCCGATTCTACCATTGCGCTTAATAAATTTATGCAACCTTTTGACGCTTCATCGCTCTTAGTGATGACTACCTACGCGGCGGCTCAGTGGCTGATTATTTGGGGAGTGAAGAAGTAAGGGGGCAAGTTGTGGGTCGGGTTACTCACAACATACTAAAAAGGATACCCAATTCCGATGTTAAACACGGGCAAATTGGCGCTGGAGCGACGGAATGAAAACCGTGGAAGCACATAACGCTCGTCGATGGTAATGGAATTTCCGTTGGCGTCTTTGGTTTCAAAAATGCGGCTTGGATCATAGACTTTGATACCCATGTCGAGACGAAAAATGAAGTAAGAGAGGTCGTAACGCAGCCCTACGCCCGTGCCTACCGCAATCTCTTTGTAAAAACGACTGACGTCAAAAGCGCCTTTGAGGGTGTTTTGGTTGGGCGTGGCGTTTTTGTCGAGGCGTAAGCGCCAAGCATTACCAGCGTCGATGAACAAAGCGTAATTAACGTCGCCCACAAACCGAAACAAGTGCCCCCGAAGTTCGAGGTTGGTTTCCATCAAAACGTCTCCTAGTTGCTCAAAACGATACTCAAAGCTGCTGTATTCTGTGATGCCAGGCTGCAAAGTGGTGGTTGTACCGTTGCGGAAAATCGGACTTCCCGTTTGCAAATCGACATTGGGGTAGGCCGAACCAAGCCCTAGCCGTCGAGGAGGCCACGCCCTGAGGCTGTTGCTACCACCGCCCGTAAGCGATTTTTCGTAGGGAGCAACGCGTCGGTTGTTATAATTAAAAATCAAACCAGCATTGGCACGATAGACCAGCGTGCTTTTGGGGCCAATGGGGAGGTAGGTTCGGTATTCTCCGTTGAATTTCAGGAATTTATACAATTCAAAGCCATCGAGGATGAGGGGGAGTTTTTGTTGTCGGAGAATGTTGAGCGATGTCCCTCCAGCTTCTACAAACCAGCGCAAATAATGCGCTTTTCGGTTTTGACCAATGATGTTGTTATTAAACACATACGAAAAACTCATGCTCGAAATAACCGCCGATTGAAAGCTGAATTTCAGTGGATTGCCTCCGTAGGTGTAGAGTGAATCCAACAAATAGGAAAACTTTTGGCTTTGTTTACTTTCCAAAATGCTCAAATCAATGGGCGTAAAGTTGAGGTATTCGTACTCGCTTTTTTTCCAGTTGTATCGTAAACTCGCCTGAAAACCACTTCGTACAAAGTCGGGGTCAGCACCTAAGAAGTCGCGGTTGGTGTAGTTGTAGCCAAGGCTCAAAATGCTTCGTGGGGTTTTGCGGTTGAGGCGCGACGCGAGTTTGCCAGGAAATAAAATACGAGGAAAAATGAGTGCGGTATTAGCGCCAAGTTCCAGCGTACGAACGAGTTGAGAGGTGTTGTTTAACCCAAAATTGGCATCCAGTGCTCCGCGCAGCGATACCTCGAAGTTTTCGAGCCGTCCAAAAATATTACGAACTCGAAATGTGCCGTTTAGAAACGGCCCAGGGAGGTTTTGTACCACATTGACGCCACTCTCGCCCGTTACTTGGTATTTGTCTTGGGGCAATACCCGAATGAGCGTCCGAATTTGGCCGTTGGTGGTATCCGATTCGATGTTAATAAACTGAAATTGGTCAAGCACACTCAACTGGCGGTAGGTCTCTTCCCAATCGCTTTGTTTGTAAAGTGCCCCTGGGCGAAGCAAAATTTTACTATCCAAAACGCGCGGGGCGTAGTTTTGCTTGGGCAAAAATGAATACGTAATCCCGCGAAAAGAGGTTGTAGAGCGCGGTGTACTGTTGGGGTCGCTGGGAAGCGGCTCAACCCGAAAGCCTACGCTGCTAAACTTATATTGGGTATGCGTAGTCTGGTTGCGGGGATAATTGACTTGCAAACCTTTAATGTCCACGATGTGAAACAAGGAGTCGGTGGCGGGGTCGTGCGCGCTAGTATCTACCAAAAAACCACCATATCGTTTCCCAAGAGCATTTTGAACGGGGCGAAGGTAGTTTTTGTCAAAGCCATAGTAGCCATTTTCACGCATCAGGCGTTCAATGCGCCCACTTTCGTTGATGACGTCGCTATTGCGGTAGTTTTTGTTAGATTTCAAAAAAGACACTTCCTTGTTTTTTTGCAACAAGGAGTCAATGGCGGCATCTTTGTGGGTAAAAATATCGACGTTTCGGAGGCGGTGCGGAAGCCCTTCTTTGATGATATAGGTGGTTCGAACGTGGCGCAAAAGGGTATCGGTAGCAAAAGAGACGTGGGCGTCGCGATAGCCTTGGTTAATCAAATAATTTTTGATTTTCTGGGCGTTACTTTGCGCATCTTTGTCCGAAAAATAAACGGGAGGTTCTCCCACGGTTTGCATCCACCAATTGCCCGACTCGATGCGTTTTTGGTATTTTGTTCCCAGTCGCGTGTATTTGCGACGCAGTTTGGCAAGCTTTCGGCTATCGTTGGCATAGCGCTCAAACTGGAGTTCGTAGTAGCTGGTAAGGGAATCAAGTTTTTGGCGGGCAGGTTCGCGGTCGTAGCGTTTGTCGAAATACTGATATACCCACAGCGAAACCGTCGCCCCAGGAATGGCCAAGAAGCGCTTGTTGGGGCGTTGGGGAAGGAGGGTGGTCAAATCTTCGGTTTTGACGGCACTATTTCCACGGAAACTTTGGTTTCCAAGCAAAAATTCATCTTTTTTGAGGGTACTTTTGGGAGAACAAGCACCTAAAATAAGAAGAAAAATCAGCGACAAATACCCCAAAAAGGGGCGAAAATGAGTTGCCTTATTGTGCATTATCGACAATTATATACCTGATGCTTTCTAAGAACGTATTAAAATACCTCACCTCGCTTCAACAAAAAAAATACCGTCAAGAATACGGCGCTTTTTTGGTGGAAGGGGCTAAAAGTGTCCTTGAACTACTTGCCTCCGATTTCGAGGTAGAAATGGTGGTGGCAACCGACAAATTTTACAAAGAAAACACGCGAAGCTTAGAGAAACAACCTTTTCGGGTTGAAATAGCTACGCCTGACGAGCTTGTACGGGCAGGAACGCTGCAATCCAATGATGCGGGGCTTGCCGTGGTTAAAACGAAATCGAACGATTTTTTGTATGCCGAAGAAGGAGAATACGTGCTGGTGCTGGATGATATTCGTGACCCAGGTAATCTTGGTACCATGATTCGGATTGCGGATTGGTACGGGATTCGTAAAATGGTGTGTTCGACTACTACCACCGATTGGTACAACCCGAAAGTAATTGCTGCCAGCAAAGGCTCGTTTACGCGGGTTCAGAGCTTTTATACTGATTTAGGGGCTTATTTTGAACGAATTAGCGTTGGAAACGCTGGGCCAGTTGCGCACCGATTGGAAATCGGTGCGAGCGCGAGCGTGTATGGGACGTTTTTGGAAGGGAAAAATATTCACCAAGTTACCTTTGCCAAAACAGGCTACATCGTGATGGGTAATGAGTCGAACGGAATTGGTAGCGTTGTTGAAAAATTTGTGACGGACAAGGTGACAATTCCTCGTTTCGGAGAGGCTGAATCACTCAATGTGGGCATTGCCACCGCGATTGTGCTGGATAATTGGCGGCGAAAGTAGGGAGGGAAGAGTTTTGGGTAAAAAATTGTATTTTTGAAAAAAGAACTACCACCATGATACAAACTTCACAAAATACTGTGCAATTACCTCGTACGCTGGAAGAGTTTCTTGATTGGGAACCTAATGACGGTTACAAATATGAATGGAACGACGGGGATATAATTCAATTTACAGGAATGAAAAAAGAACAGCTTTATATCTATGACCTACTGCTTGGTTTATTTTTCGAACAAGGATATAAAAAGGTAGGAACTTTAGTAGCAGAACAGGATGTGATGTTGTCAGGTATTCAAATGCGCCGTCCAGACATTTCCTATTTTACCCGAGAGCAAATACAGAAGAGTAAAGCAGGGGAGGACGTAATTCCTGAGTTTGTGATTGAGATTATTTCCAACAATGACCAAATCAATCAATTGGAAAAAAAAATTACCGAATATTTTAAAGCTGGGGTAAAAGTTATTTGGAATATTATCCCTGAACACGAAGTAGTCTATGTCTATACTTCTCGTCGAGAGGTGAAAATATGTATCGAAGAGGATGTCTGTTCGGCTAAGCCTGTATTACCGCTGTTTGAAATAAAGGCATCGGCTCTATTTTCGGGAGAAATGGACTAGCTGTTTTTCAAAATGAATCACTATGCGTCGGGATGTTGGTATCTCGACGTTTTTTTTGCGTCAGAGACGCTAGGCCGTTGTGTCCCCAAATCGGAGTTTAGGCACAGCAGTCGGCGGAAAGATTCGAACGATAGGATTGAATACTACTTCAAACTCCGTAGGGGGAAATTTTGAGCGATTAGGTCAAAATCGGTGTCATTGTGTACCAACAGATAATCGTACTGTAAAGCTGTTGCTGCAATGAGGCAATCGGTGCTTTTGCGAATAGTCACTCCCTTTTTTCGTAAATCAAAATATAACTTAGCTGCTGACACCGAAATGTTTTGTCAGTCGGTGGTGATCAGCTTTTATCATCGCTTTTTACCATTCATAATTTTTTTTAAAATAAAATTGGTTGATATGTCAACTTGTTTTACATTTGCAGCATGGAATCTAATCAAAGCATACATATTAAGGAAAACATCTGGAAACACTTGGGCCAGTATCTCACCTTCAATATCAACCACGTATCGCACTTATTTGTGCGAAAAGTCAATCGTGAGTTGGGACAGACGGGGTTGTCCATTCAGATTGAACAGTTCCCGATTCTGTTTTTGGTTCGTTATGCGGCAGATGAGCCTCTTTCTCAGCAAGATATTGCCAATTTTCTACAAAAGGACAAATCGGCCATTCAGCGTTCTATTCGCACATTAGAGAGAGATGGATACATCCGAATCGTCAGCGACGACGTTGACCGTCGCCGCAACCTTATCCACTTGACTCCCGCTGGGAAGTTTGCCGTGGACAGAATTGCCGAAATGACGGCAGTGATTAATCAAGAAGTAACAGGAAAACTTACCCAAGAAGAGGTAGAAACCCTGATGAAGCTTTTGCAAAAAATAGCTTCTAACATCGAATTTTAAATTTTTTATCCAATTAGTTGACATATCAACTTATAATTTTTCTTAGTAAAGTACAACCATGAAAAAAATCGCAGTCTTTTTAACGCTTCTGCTGTCGGCGTCGCTACCGAGCTTCGCGCAGCAAACGTGGTCGTTGAAAGCTTGCCTCGACTACGGCCTTCAGCATTTTGGTTCGGTGCGAATCGCTCAGTACCAACAAGAGACGGCCAACGAGCAAGCTCGGCAAGCCTTGGGCACGTATCTGCCGCAAGTATCGGCGACGGGAAATTTCACCGATAACCTCAAACTCCAAAGCACGCTCCTTCCAGCGGGTTTTGCAGGTCCCGAACCCAAGCGGATTTCGTTGGGCTCGAAGTATCAAACAACTGCTTCGGCGCAATTGACCCAGACCATTTATGACAAAGCCGCTCTGCTTGGCTTAAAAGCAGCAGCGCCCAATCAAAAATTGGCTGATTTGTCGATGCGTCAAACGAAAGAGGAAATTATTTACAACATCGCCAGTAATTACTACCAAGTATTTATTGTAAAACAGCAGATTGCGTTGTTGAAAGATAACTTAGACCGTACCGAAAAAGTGTTGAATGTCTTGCGGCTACAGCGCGATAACGGCGTCATTCAAGCCATTGACGTGACCAATACGGAGGTCACTTACAACAATACGCGCTCGCAGTTGGCATTGAGTGAGAGCAATTTGGCGTTGGCCTTAAACCGCCTCAAGTACCAAATGGGGCTTACGCAAGACCAAGAGGTGAACGTATCGGATTCGTTGCTACTGCGCCAAACTCCGCAAGCAGACATAAGTCAATTTAACGCCCCAGGGTTGGTGTCCTACCAAAAAGCGGCAACAAATTTAGAGTTGCAAAAGCTTCAATTGCAGCGAATTAAAGCGGGGTATCAACCTACGTTGAATTTTACGGCCAGCTATGGTACGATGGCGTTAGGAAATCAGTTTGCCGATGGATTTCGCAGTTTTACAGGCTTCGGAAGTGTGGGTTTACGTTTGAATGTGCCGATTTTCGACGGTTTTCAGCGGGATGCGCAATACAAACAACAACGCCTCACGATTTTGACCCAAGAAGAACAATTGCGGATGAATGTGGCGGCGTTTGGGTTGCAGTTTAACAATGCCCAAACCCAAATTCAAAAAGCAAGCACAAGCATCCAAAACGATGAGCGTACGGTAAAACAAGCGCAAGAAGTCTATAACGTCGTGACGTTGCAGTACAAACAAGGTACCAAGTCGTTGACCGACCTCATCAATGCCGACAACTCGTACCGTCAATCTCAATCGAATTATATTAACTCACTCATTAATTTTTACCAAGCACGCCTCGACCTCGAACAGTCGCAGGGAACGTTGCTAACTTTCTATAATCAACTCTAGACATGAAGAAGTCATCATTAATCGTCGCTCTGGTTTTGGTAGTCGCTGCGTCACTGATTGCATTTCGATTGACGGCCAATAAAAAGAAAATTGATGCCCAAAAAGCATTGCCAACCACCAATAATAATACGCCTATTCCTGTGACTGTCAGTCAGGTAGCCGAAGGAGAGGTGTCGCAACAATTGATTAAAACGGGCAACTTGGTGCCGTTTAAGGAAGCCGCTATTACGGCCATGACCGCAGGGCGCGTTACCAACGTAAACTTTGAATTGGGTTCCCAAGTAAGCCAAGGCGCAGCTTTGGTGCAGCTGGATAACAAATTGAAGGAATTATCGCTCGAATCGACGCAGTTGACTATCAACAAACTCAAGAAGGATGTGGAGCGTTATACGACCTTGTTGGCAGGAAACGCAACGACCGAAATCCAGCTCAACGAAGTAAAGTTCAACTACGAAAATGCGCTGAATCAGGCGGAACAAATCAAAAAACAGATTGCGGATGCAGCCATCAAAGCCCCGATTAGCGGCCGAATTGTGAAGAAAGACATCGAGCCAGGCGAGTTTGTGGGAGCAGGAACGGTGGTCGGGACGATTTTAGACGTGGCGCGTTTGAAAGTCGATGTTCAGGTCAATGAAAGTGATGTTTATCAGTTGAAAATTGGGCAAATGGTGAAAGTAACGACCGATATTTTCCCTGACAAAGTATTAACGGGCAAAATCAGCTATATCGCGCCGCAAGGGAGCAATGAGCATAACTATCCAGTGGAGATTACAATTGCGAACCCTGCGGGATTGAAAGCGGGTACGTTTGTGAACGTCGATTTTTCCCAAAAATCAAATCAGCGGGCGTTGCTTATTCCACGTTTGGCGTTGGTAGAAAGTTTAAAAAATCCGTACGTCTATGTGATTAACAACAACGTGGCGCACCAACGTATCATCAAAGTGGGACGTGAATTGGGCGACAACATTGAGGTGCTCAGTGGCCTTGAAACAGGCGATGTGGTGGTCGTTACGGGTCAATTGAACCTAAGCGAAGGACGTAACGTACAGATAACTAAATAGATGAAGTGTCGAATGTCGAGTGCAGAACGTCGAATGAGTCCTAGTAAAAATAGTGTCGAGTACATAAGGGAGATTGTCGAATTATGAATTTCTATTTGACATTTTGCACTCGACATTAAATTCGACATTCTGCACTCTACCCTCGACATTAAAAAAATTACAATTATGTCAATTACCGAAATAGCCGTCAAACGACCTTTATTGGTCACTACTGTTTTTATCGTCCTGATTTTATTCGGGGTGTTGGGCTATAAACAGTTGTCATATAACTTGTTGCCCAAATTTGAAGCCAACGTTATCAGCGTGGCAACTACCTACATTGGGGCTTCGGCCGACGAGGTGGAAACCAACGTAACGAAACGAATTGAAGATGCGTTGTCGTCGTTAGAAGGGTTGGATCGTATGACTTCTACGTCGCAACAAGGCGTGTCGTTGGTGACGATTCAGTTGAAAAATGGCGTAAACACGACCTTGGCGCAGCAAGATGCCCAACGGAAGATTGAGCAAATTATCAACTTACTTCCAGACGAGGCTGACCGCCCGATTGTGAATAAGTTTTCGACCGACGAAATTCCCGTGTTACGTATGGGGGTGACGGCCGATTTGTCGCCCACCGAATTGTACGATTTGATTGATGATGAGTTGAAACCACAGTTGGCCAACGTGCCAGGCGTAGGTCAGGTTAATGTTGTAGGTGGAAACAAACGCCAGATTCAGGTCAATGTGGACAGCGATAAGCTACGGGCGTATGGCGTGTCGATTGTGCAAGTTTCGCAAGCCATCAACAATGCCAACACCAGCTATCCAGCGGGGCAGCTCGAAACCCGTACCGCCCAGTACGCCATTCGTTTTGACGCGACGCTCGAAACTACTTCCCGCTTGCGTGACTTAGTAGTAGCGCGCCGCACCAATGGTAGTGAAATTTTATTGCGGGATATTGCCGAAGTAGTGGATGCGACGGCCAAACCAACGGCCATCAACCACATCAACGCCAAACCTTCGATTGGGATTCAGATTAGTAAACAGTCGGATGCCAATGCGGTATCGGTGAGTGAGTTGGCACGCAAAAAAATGGAGGTTTTGGAAAAACAATACGCCAAATCTCACTTAAAATTTAACATTGCTTCTGATCAGTCGGTCTATACCCTTGCATCAGCTCACGCGGTGGTCGATGACCTGTTTTTGGCGATTCTTATCGTATCGGTCGTGATGTTGTTGTTTTTGCACAGTTTCCGTTCGTCGTTGTTTGTTTTGGTAGCCCTGCCTTCGTCGATTTTACCGACGTTTTTGCTGATGTATTTGGCAGGGTTTTCACTCAACTTGATGACGTTGATGGCGCTTTCGTTGGTCGTAGGGATTTTGGTCGATGACTCAATTGTGGTGTTGGAAAACATCAACCGACACCTCGAAATGGGTAAAGACAAACGAACCGCTGCCCTCGACGGACGGAGTGAAATTGGTTTTACGGCTTTGGCGATTACCTTGGTGGACGTGGTGGTGTTCGTACCGTTGGCTTTAACGGGTGGATTGATTGGAAATATTTTGCGTGAGTTCTCGCTCGTGGTGGTGTTCTCGACCTTGATGAGTTTGGTGGTTTCATTTACGTTGACGCCGTTGTTGGTATCACGTTTTGGAAAACTCGAAAGCTTAAATCCTGATAGTTTGTGGGGAAAACTTAACCTCGGTTTTGAGCGCTTTATTGATAGTCTTACGGCTGTTTATGTCTATTTCTTGAAGTGGGTGTTGGGTCACAAACGTTGGATGTATCTGACCATTTTAGGGATGTTAGTTGCCACAATTTACCTTGTGCCAGCGGGCTTTATTGGGGCAGCGTTTATGCCGCAAAGCGACCAAGGAGAGATGAATATTCAACTCGAATTGGCACCGACGGCCTCGATTTACCAAACCAATGAGTTGTCGCAGAAAGCCGAGCAAATGATTATGAAACACCCCGAAGTGACCAACGTCTTTACCAACGTGGGTTACACAAGTACCAATTTTGGGGCGTCGTCAAACAGTAACATTGCTGAGTTGAATATCAAGTTGGTGGATAAAAAACAGCGGACGCTTTCTACGGAGAAATTTGGGCAAATGCTCAAACACGAGTTGTTGGAGCTGCCAGGTATCAAAGTGACTGTAAGTCCTGCGAGTATCGTAGGAGCGTCGCAAGCGCCGATTCAGATTGCAATTAAAGGCACGAACCTCGAAACCATCCGTAAGACAGCGGCGCAGTCGTTGGAGATTGTAAAATCAGTGCCGGGTACGCAAGACGTGAAGTTTTCGGTAAAAGACCCCAAGCCTGAAGTAACGGTAAAACTTGACCGCGAAAAAATGGCGCAGTTGGGTATCAGTGCCACAGACGTAGGGATGGCGTTACAAAACTCTTTCCGAGGAAACGACCGTGCAAAGTTCAAGCAAAATGGCAACGAATACGATATTTTGGTCAGCCTCGACCAGTTTGACCGCTCGCGGTTGAATGATGTAAGCCGCTTATTGTTTGTCAATAACCAAGGAAAAACGTTTGAGTTGTCGCAGTTTGCGCAAGTGCAGGAGCAATCGGGTGAGAGTGTGTTGGAACGTATCAACCGCCTTTCGTCGATTACCATAAATGCCCAAGTCGTAGGTCGTCCAGTAGGAACGGTAGGAGCGGATATTCAGAAAAAAATGAATGAAATAAAGCTGCCAGACGGCGTTTCGGTAGAATATTTGGGGCAAATGCAACAGCAATCCGACGCTTTTGGAAGCCTTGGCTTGGCCCTCGGTATTGCGATTTTGCTGGTTTACTTCGTCATGGTGGGTCTGTACGAAAGCGTAGTGTATCCGTTTGTGGTGTTGTTTTCCATTCCTGTGGCGTTGATTGGGGCGTTGTTGGCTTTGGCCCTTACGATGGAAAGTTTGACGGTATTCTCGATTGTGGGGATGATTATGTTGCTAGGTTTGGTAGCCAAAAACGCGATTTTGATTGTCGATTTTACCAATCACCTCAAAGAAGAAGGTTATGATGTAGTACACGCCCTGATTGAAGCAGGAAAAGAGCGGATGCGGCCCATTTTGATGACGACGCTCGCGATGGTGTTCGGGATGTTGCCGATTGCCTTGGCAAGCGGTGCAGGTGCTGAAACCAAAAACGGAATGGCATGGGTCATCATCGGAGGGTTGACCAGCTCTCTCATTTTAACACTTTTCATTGTGCCAGGGACTTACTTAGTCGTTGACCGTATAAAAGAGCGTTTCAGTGGACGCAAGAAAAAGAAAGCAAAGAAGGCTGACTTGGCAGAAATAGCCTAGTAGTTATTCTGAGAATTTATTGACAAACCCTCGTTAGTATCCACTAGCGAGGGTTTGTTGTATGGTAGGTTTGCTGTGTCTCTTTCGGGGAGGTTTGTGTATCTCTTTCGGGGAGGTTTTGAGAAACCTCCCACACGGTGTACACGGTGCTGCAGGTTTCTCAAAACCTGCGTACTCGGTTTCTCAAAACCGAATCGTCGCTTGATAAGAAGTTGAGGAATTGCTCTGTTTTTAAAAGGGAAGAAAAAGCTATGTATCCATTGGTAATAGAAATAATTCAAGAGTACCATTTTTAAAAAACAAAAATGCGGTCGGGTAAGTACCTGACCGCATTTGGGTAATTGGGCATTGTGTATATATGAAAGGGATTTTTTAGGTCAATCCACCTATTTGATGGTAAACTGGCTGCTTCCGATTCTAAAACCTTCGGAATAAACTTCTACGTTGTATTTCCCTGGGCGTAGGCGCTGTGGATTATCGTACATCATTTCAACAGTTTGATTGGTGTTTTGATAAGCCACGCGGTCTTTAGTGGTAAACATCATGTCTTGACCTTGCCAGTTAAACTTCCCAGAACCCATCGCTTCATCTGTGATAACCGCTCCTTCGGGGTCGAGAACACGAACGTAAATTTCTTTTTCGTTTGTTTCTGTCAACGGGTTAGGAGGTAGCGTAAATTGCAGTTTCAACTTGTCCACTCGCTTCGAGCGATAGGTGTCGTCGGTACGAACTTTACCTTTTGGTGAAACGGCCAACACTTTGATATTTTCGGCTTTAAGTGCCGCCCCAATTGCTACTTTCTGGCTAAGCTCACGGTTTTTGCTAGAATAAGCTGTTACCGAATCCGTTAGCTGCATTTTGGTTTGTGTAAGTGTTTCTTTCTCCGTTTTTAGGTTTGTGTTTTCACTGGCTAAAGATTGATTTTCAACCGATAACAAACCATTTTCTTCTTTTAGCTTCGCAATTTCCACGTCTTTGTCGGCCAAAAACTGCTCGTATTCCTTGATTTTAGCGTTGTATTTAGCTACTTCAAATTTTGCATTTTTACGCAATGCTACTTTATCAGCTTCCAACTTCGCTTTTACTTTCATCAATTCCTCTACGTTCCCGCCCAATTGTTGCACTTCGGCAATTTTAATGTCGAGATTACGCGACACCGAATCTAATTTTGTCTGAGTGAAGGCCAATTCTTTGGCTTTTTGGACGATGCTTACCTCTTTCGACTCCGTTTCTTGTTTTTGGTTATAAAACAAGATGCCAAACGTACCTGTCGCTAAAGTCATGATGATTAGCGCTACCCACGCAAAAGGGCTTTTTCCTTGCTGATTGTTTTCCATGATTGTAATTGATTGTTTGGTGTAACTTAATTAAAGCAAGTACAGCGTTGTTTCATGTTTTGTATAAATGAGGTTTCAATCGTGTTTGTATGCCAAGAATATCAAAAAAGCCATTCCTAGCCCAAAAACGCAGGCGTATGGGTAAAATTGTGGTGAATATTCCACACATTGAGTAAACGGTAGGGAGAAAAAGGGGAAGTGTTATTCCTCAAACGACAATTTCCAAGCGCCACGGAGGTCGTTGAGGGCGTAGCCTGTGGCTTTGTCGAAACGGTATTTTTCCTTGATGGTAGAAAGCGTTGCTGAATTAATGTCCGATTTGGGGTTGCCGTGGCATTGGAGGCAAGTGGGCATCGCTACCCGAATCGGTTTGTAGTAAATCGTGCCTTTGGGTGTCTGGAGGAGGGTATCTTTGGGAGAATTGGCCGAAGCAAATGATTCCAATAATTTGCGTTCAAAGAGTGATGCCGCATTTTTGGGATTACGATTTTTGACCGAAATCCGCTGAATACGAACCTTGTATTTCTTCGACAATGAATCGGTCAGGGGCATGGCGCGTTCGCTACAAAAATCGACGGCATAGTCGGAACCTCCTTTTTGAATCGCTCCTAATAAGTTACGTACAAGTACTTGTTGGGCTTGAAGGCTGAGGGAGTCACCCAGTTTTCGGTAATCAATAGGCGCCTGCGAATTCGGCTGAAAAGCCGTGCTGACGATAGCCATAACAAACAACAATCCTGTCGCAAGTACCGATTTCATAGGAGATGATTAGTTAGAGTTCTTTTTCGGAGACGCAATTTTATACAAAACCCAGCCGAAGCCCGCTATCAAATGTAGCATAACAAGACCAAAGAAAAAAGCAGCCATGATTTTAGGTGTTTAGTGTGCTACAAAAATGTGTTGTCTTGTAATAAAAAACTGTGACATTGGTCACCCTCAGGTCAGACGATAGTCAGACCGATAGATGCAAGCTCCAGCTTACTTGTGTGATGATTAAGTCAAATTGCCAGTACAGATACGTCTGACTCAATCATCGCACAATAGGCCAGACGGCAGTCAGACCTATATATCATATAAATACTTGATTTTAGATTCGGAAATTACTTGGTAGGATTCCTTGTAAAAGCTATCCTGTTGAATACCAATCAAATCAAACGCGGGCTGTTTGCTAACTAAAGTACCACTCCGTAACCCTAAATAATCTCTAAACGAACTGAACTCCCAATCCTCTATTTTGGTGCAAAGGTTGGCCACAAATGGATTCTGATGTATGTAATGAAAACATACGAAAGGATAATTGTTGCTTGGCTTCTCACCTTCGCTTTCCAAGTTTTTGAATTTCGTTTTTTGGCGAAATAAAGAGCCTGTTCTGTGGTATTTTTTGTTAAATTCGTTGGCATATCCGCTGAGTAACAGTCTGAAGCTATTATTCAAAACTGTGCTGGTCAATTGTCCTAGCTTAACAGGTTCTATTGATTTTTGAGTCGTATTGATTAGAAAGTGAAAGTGGTTGGGCATCAAACAATAGGCTACTATTTCACAATGGGGAAGTATCTTTTTTCTGACGTGCCTAAGAAATTGAACATAGTCAACTTTGGTGTGAAAAATGATTTCTTGGTTGTTGCCTTGGTTATATACATGATACAGGCGTTCGGCTAAAACTTGCATACAGTGAATAGTTGAAATTTGGTCAAATTCAGACTATTACTTGTTTTATAAGTCACTTTAGCTAGGCTAGTGTGAGTGGCAAGAGTGAGTAGCAAGAGTCAGACGATAGTCAGACTCGGAGTATATAGTCTAATTGACGATAGTCAGACTCGGAGTATATAGTCTAATTATCGTCAGCCTGGCTATTAGGTCCCTGTCGGTCTGACTATCGTCTGACCTGGTCAACCTTGTCAAACACCCATTTCATTTCCGTCGCAATCTGCCGACAGCGAGCGTCGTAAGTTGCGGTTTCTTCGGGGGTATCGTCCGAAACTTTGGGGTCAATGTACATAATCGGTAAGCGTTTTTCGGCTCCTGGAATATAGGGACAATTGGCCTCGGCGTGGTCGCACGTCATAATGGCCGCAAATGCACTGCTTGGATTGGGAGCTTGGTCATAGACTTTGGAGAAGGCGATGATGGGTTGCGACAAATCATCAAAACTGATTTCGTAAACGGGATTGTCAGATTCGGTAGTCTTTGTTACTTTCAATCCTGCTCGCTCAAAAGCTGCAATCGTACGAGGATTGCAAGCCGTGGTTTCGGTACCGCCCGAAAAACAATGAATGCCTTGAACTCCAAAGTAGGCAGCAGCGACTTGAGCCCACACCTGCCCCAAATGGCTACGGCGCGAGTTGTGGGTACAAATAAACGTCAGATTGATAGGCTGTTGAGCGTCTGTTTTTGCTTTGATGTAATCTGCCAAAGGTTGCAAAACGGCTTGGCGTTCGGCGGGGATAGTACTCAAATTAAGAGATTCAATGTACTTTTTTAGGGATGGTATCATAGGAGAGAAACATTTGGCACGGTTATTCATCGTAAATTTACGATGAATAACCGTGCCAAAAACATTTTTGGGACTTTTTTAGCAGTTCACTCATCTCTAATAACTCATCACTCTAGAAGCTATTTCTTCACTGGGCAAGTGTTTAGCCCAATAAGCGTATAAAGCGGGCAGAAACTCACTAAACTGGTCAGTACAAAAATTGCGGCCATTACCAGTGCAACAATGCCAACGGTGCCTGTAAGCGTGCCAGTGAAGTATAAAACAGCCACAATGGCCGCTACGATAAGGCGAATTATGCGGTCTGTGCCGCCCATGTTAGGTTTCATATTGATTGAGTTTAGAAGGTTTAGCCAATAAATTTCTGCAATTACTGTGCATACGTGCGTGGCAGTTGATTCACAACGTGTTCCAATTGTTTTTTCTGCACTACGCCCGACTGTCGCCACACTACTTCGCCCTTCTGAAACACCACAAGCGTAGGTACACTTTGGATACGGTAGGCTTGGGCAGCGGCGGGGTTTTTGTCCACATCAATTTTTAGAACCCGCACTCTGTCACCCATTTGGCTGGCAAAGTCTTTGAGAATGGGTGCCATCATTTTACAAGGCCCACACCATTCGGCAAAAAAATCTACAACTACTGGCGTATCTCCGCTAATGATGTCTTTGAAAGATTGTTGTTTCGAGTCCATGACATGTATGTTTTTTTCTGTAGCAAAGATAATGCAGAACAGCGGGTTTGTACGTGATGAATATCACACAAGGCCAAGTGAATAAAATTTTGAATATACCAACTTAGTTTTTTATGATTGGTGTTTTTGTGTTATGAAGCATGTCTTTGTTTTGGGTAAATTGCTGAAAATGAGCAATGTGTAGTTTTATGGTATATGCTTATTTGCAGTAAATGAGGCATTTTTGTCTTATTTGTGGTGCCTTAAAAAGAGTAACAGGATAATGTGGAATGTTATTTGGAGGTTGTGGATATTATTTTGGCACGTTTATTGATTTTGGTAGGCATATGAATCTATACTCAATGTTGTGTCTGGCCAATGATAGTATATACCTATGTTGATATTGTCCTTCAGCTGCATAAATGTCGCTTAAAGCCATTTTTGGTTAGAATTGTCCTATCCTATGTTACCTTGGGAGGGGTTGGGGCTTGTCAAAAAAACAATGAGTCAGCAAAAAGGGATATTTATAGCGTTGAGAAAAGTATTCCGTTGTGTGTTGGTGGTAGTGCTTCAAGAGATATACTAAAAAACGTAGCAAAACCAGTCTTTAGAACGGGAATAGGAAATAGCCATTTAGAAATTACGACCAAAAACAAAGAAGCCCAACGATGGTTTGACCAAGGGCTCAATCATTTACACGGTTTTTGGCATCTCGAAGCCTATCGGGCTTTTCAGCAAGTGGTTGAAAATGACCCTGATTGTGCCATGGGATATTGGGGAATAGCGCTTTGTCAGCCAGGTTTTGGGGGAGATGATAAACGCGTTTGGCAAGAAGCAATCGAGAAAGCAAAGGCATTGTCTAGGACGGTTTCTTCCGTAGAAAAAGATTTTATCAATGCGGCGGAAGTGCTTGTAAAACAAGGGTTAAACGAAACAACACTCCAAGTTTTTAGAAAACTATACCAAACTTATCCCGACGAACCCGAAGCTATTGCGTGGGCATCGATTATGCTGCGCCAACACGAAAAAGAGGAGAGCCAACAAGAAGCGATTCAGTTGCTCGAAAAATCGCTGCACAGGTTTCCCGAAAACGTGGCATTGATGCACTACTACATTCACGTGATGGAGCTGCGTCAAGAATTTGCGAAAGCCATTCCTATTGCCGAACAAATGGTGAAAATAGCCCCAATGCCCCGCACATTACGCACATGCCAGGGCATTTATATTATTTGAAGGGAAGTTATGAAAATGCCATCAACGCTTACGCCAAAGCAAAAAAGCAAGAAACCGACTACCATATTTCAGAAAAGATTCCCTTTTCGGCCAATCAAAACTACGTACATAATCTTCATTTTTTAGCGGTAGTCCAAGCCGAAGCAGGAGACGAAAAAGGGGCGTTAGAAACAGCTTCTTCGCTTGCTAACATAACCCTTGAAATGCAGCCCATCAACGAAGGTGCTGCAATGATGCTGCACTATGAAGGTAAAGTTTTACCCGCGTGGGTTCATATTCGTTTTGGGGAATGGCAAAAAGCAGTGGTGTACCTCGAAACACTTCTCAACGATTCGCAGCGTTCGATTCAGCATTCATTGGTGGCAAATTATTATCAAACCCTGCGTTTGTATTGCCTAGGGATGCAGGCAGTGCGTCAGCAGCGACTCCAAGAAGCCAACCAATACGGTATGGAACTGAGCCAGTTGATGCAGCAATACGAGCAACAAGGAGCGACAAAGCAGGCGACCGCCGAGTTTAAGAGCATCAACGAAACCTACGATATTATGAACATGATGCGCTACGAATTGGCGGGCTGGGTGGACAACATGGACAAAACCCAACCCTTCAACGAGGCGGCTTGGAAAGAAGCATTAAGTCTCCAAAGTGCCATCAAATACGACGAACCGCCGCGCCTAATGGCTCCCGTAGAGGAACAATTGGCGTTGCTCCGAAAATTTCGCGGAGAACAAACAGCCTATCGTCAGGCAAAACAACAAGCATTACAAAAAAGACCAAATAGCAAACGGATACAACTCATCTAACACAAGAATTAACCAAAATCAACTATATATAATGTTATGAGAACCTATATTATTTCCTCGCATAGCGATTGGAAGGTTTTTCGCATCATAAAAACGTATATGATGTGTTTGAGCCTTTTGGTAGGATTGGACACGTATGCCACCAATCCCTCATGTAATGGCGATTGGAATTTGGCGGCCAATAAAACCACCATTACCATCACCTCTGAATTGACGTTGAGCACAGGAGCTTTTTCGGCATTACTCAATGACAATCACACTACGGCGGGTGCTACATTTACTAACTCTCAAGCCATTGCGGGTAAAGTAGTGTATAAGTTTGTGTATCCTTCGGGCGCAATCATCAACGGGATTGAAATTGTGTCGGGTTCGCCGCTTAACAACGGCGCTACTTACCGAGTAGAAGGAAGCAATAACGGTACTGACTGGACTGATTTAACAGGAACACTTACCTATTCTACCACTACTTCTGCGGCGGCATACGGGGCGCCAGTGGTCTCTCGCAAATTTCCCATTACAGGAAACCTGACAGCGTACACTCAATACCGAATTTGGGGGATTTCGGGTACAACCGCGAGCAATGCAACCCACGAATTATACTTTGGTAGCCCCACGTTTACGTCGGGGCTTTCAAACATAGACAACAACTATGGAGCGAATACGGCTACGACGGCGGATGACCAAATTATTTTTAAACTGAACCCGACAGGGGCGGCATCAGGTGCTACTTACAGCGTGTCTGTTTCAAGCGGAACGGTCACGCCTTCCACAGGGACTTTTGGTTCAGCTACTTCATTTGCACTTCAGCCAGGCTCGGCAGGGGCAGGAAATGTGACGTTGACCATCACACCTACTGCAAGTGTATGCGATATTACCGAAACCATCGTCGATCCAGGTATAACGCCTTATGTGGATACCGACGGTGACGGATTGGGCAATAAAGTAGATTTGGACGATGATAACGACGGTATCTTAGATACGGTCGAAGACGGTTATTGCGGAGCAGTTAATTACAACACAGACCTTACTAATAAAGGTAAATTGAAAGTATCAACAGATGCTACTGTTACAGGAAATATTAATGTGCTATTGGATGGAAATGTGGCGAATAACTCTTTCTACTACACTGGAACAGCCCAAACAGTGGCAGGAAAAACCTACGTTAGGGTTGACTTTGTTAAACCAACCTTATTGAAAGGAATGGAATTGGCCGTAGGAGCGTACCTTTTTTCTAACGGGGCGGTGATGAAAGTTCAGGGAAGTAATGATGGTACTAACTGGACAGATATTATTTCTTCAACGCGCACGGCTACGACGGTGGCTTGTATTTATGGGACTTGTGATGATGCCGAAACGTTTGCTTTTCCTGCCAATACCACGGCATATAAATCGTATCGTTTGTTAGGGGTGTCAGGAACGTCTCGCCAAACGCCGTGGATTAATGAGTTGTTTGTTAACACTGCCGTTCAAGGTGTGTGTGATTTTGACGGAGATGGTATTGCCAATAGCCTTGATTTAGACTCAGACAACGACGGGATTCCCGACAACGTAGAAGCCCAACCTACCCTTACTTACGTGGCGTCAGCTACTGATAATGCAGGAACGTATGCCACTAACAATGGCGTAAACTCGGCGTATTTGGGAGGATTGACACCGCTGGATACCGATGCCGATGGCTGCGAAGACTTTTTGGATACCGACTCAGACGGAGATTTAGATTTAGATAAAGTAGAGTCAGGGTTAACTTTTAATAACGTGCCAGGGTTAAATGGCCTTGACAGTGGCTCCGAAACCGCCGACACTTATGCCGATGTCAACGGGATTGTGGATGTGCCTAAAAACGTACTGGCCAGCTCAAATCCTGGTGTTAGTGAAGTCAAATACCGCGAAATTCCACCGCTCAAGCGAACGATTACAGTATGTTATAAAACAGGGAAAGACTACGGTATTGGGGGGGCACAAAGGACAAACGCTGCCGATAAACTGTTGAATGTCGCCAACTTTAGCCTAACTGGGACTTCTACATTTACCTTTAAATTAGTTCCTTTTACGGTAGTGTTAACCAAAACAGGGCTTGAAGCCGCAGGTTGCCAAATTGTCGATTTAGGAATTGATAATACCGACGCAGGAGGAGCAGTAGGTGCATATACTGCTGCCGAAAAAACAGAACTCATTAACTGGAATGCGGCTTCCAAAAGCCACGTGATTTTGGCCTTTCAAAATTATGCAGGGGTGTTTGTGTCAGGTTACACAGGTGTTTCAGGAAATACAAATCCCAATGCCTTAACAACTTTGGGGGAGGCCGTTATCAGTGGCCCATTTGGAAGTGTGGTCGGGTTCAACCAAGGAGGGTCATACCAAGGTTCGTATTCTGCCATTCCAGCTTCTGCTTGCGTGATTGTACAAGATAATAATAGCCCAACCAAAAGAACAACAGGGGTAGTTGATAAATCTACCAACGACATTTACCTAGCCGATGTAGATTTAATTACCGAATTGGGGGGATTGACAACGGGAGCAGCAATTACAAGCAATACTGATAAGTTTTTTGCTAACCTCTACCATTCATTGGCCAAGCTTGTTGTGTTTGTTCCAACCGATCCTTGTACTTATTTTAGTTGTGTGGCGGGTGAAAATTCTCCTACCCTAAGCAGCACCTCAATTTCGGGCTCGGGCTCGGTAAATCTTTCAACGATTACTGCTTCTAATTTACCTGCAAGTACTACGCTGACATGGCATACTGGTACGCCTGCAACCACGGCTAACAAGATTGCGAATCCAACAGCTTATGCTACCTCAGGAACGGTATATGCGGCCTTTTTTGATGCAGCTTCAAACTGCTATTCGGGGGCAGGAGTTGCCACTACGGCCGTGAATGTGACCATTACGGCGGCGGCTCCCCAAGCCAATCTAAGCGTGGCAATTGCCCCGCCTACCTCTAAAACAGGAGCGCAAGGTGAGCAACTTACCTATACCGTTACGCTTACTAATGCTGGCCCTGCCACCGCAACCAACGTAATTGTATCAGTGCCTATGCCAGAGCCAGCGGCATCGTTACTGACAGTGTCACCAGCTTCGGGAACGTATAATGCCACAACCCAGCAGTGGACGGTTCCGAGTCTCGCAGTGGGAAATACAACCCTGACTTTCACCCTAAAAGTAAACTAATCTCTCACAACATATTTCTGAAACTCAACCATCGGATGAAACAGTTTTTTACGCTCATCGTAGTCCTAGGAATCATGTGTGGGATGATTTCCACGCAGATTCAGGCACAATGCAACACTTCGGCGCCATCGGTACTCGCCAAATGGGATTTTAATTCGGGAACAGCTCAATGTAATGGCGCTGTCCCTTCCACCAAAGGCTGGTCGTACAAACAAACGGTGCCAATACTTGCCCAAAACAAAAATACTTTTTGCCCCAATACCAATAGCGGTTGTGGACAAGCGCTTTTGGGCTCTAAAGGTTTTAGTAACACCAACGACTTTGCCAATGCGCTTTGTCTGTCGGGATATTGGCGGCCAGGTACTAACATCTATGCCGTGGCGGAAGGTTGGAAGCCTTCTGAAACCGTTTTTAAGCCCGAAATCGGAGGTAATATTTTTGTAGAATATAAACTACCTGCGGGCAAGTCTGGAACACTTACCAGTTTTTCGGTCAAGCTCATTCAAAAACAATACAATGGAACTTCTATTCCTTACGAAAAACAAGGTGTGGGCGTGTACCGTAACGGGGTATTGGTCTATAACCAAACCCAAAATGTAGCTGCTTCAAATGTCAATGGTACTCCCTTTACGTTTTCATTTCCTTCCACCGCCGATTTTAACTCAGATGGTTCTTCAGAAGTAACCTGGACGGTCGTTTTTGGGCTTGTCCACAGGCTTATTGAGACTGGAAGCTGGGGCTCAGTAAGAGTTGGCCCTACCGTAGGTTATGATGATATTTGTCTCAACGGCACTTGCGGTGGCGGCGGACCAGTGCCCGTGGCTGCCATCACCCCTGCGACTTGTGGTGCTACCAGTCCTAACAGCGACGGTAAAATAACATTGTCGAATTTTGGTGCTACCGATAAATACGATTATGTGGTTGGGAATACCTATACAGGGTCACTAACATACGCTACTGCCACGGCGATTCCAGCGGGTGGTGTCATTGCTAGTACCTTGCCTAACCCCGCTTCGGCGACCACCTATACGGTTCGGGTATTTAACTCAGGAGGCTGTACTACCGATTTACAGGTAGTGCTTAACCCAACCAGTTGCCCTTCTGGTGCGTGTACTAAACCTACCGCTACCCTCACTCCAACGCCAGCAACTTGTACAGGAACAAGCTCCAACAGCAACGCCAGTATCGCCCTCTCGGGGGTAACAAACGGAGATAAAGTCGGGATTTCGTTGGGGGGGACATATACGGGAACAGCTTACGCTTCGGCACAAACCCTGACGGGCGGAGCTTATTCCTTTAGTAATTTACCCAACCCGAATGGAAATCAATTATATACCGTGCGGGTGTTTAACGGGTCTAACGATTGTTACCAAGATTTCCCTGTAACTCTTGCAGAAACCGATTGCGGATGTAAAAAAATGGTGGTGCAAGTGATGTCAGCAGACCAAGCTGACCCCAATTCTACCCCTAATAATAATAATACAGCGGAAGACGACTTAGCAACTTACGAAGTTTGTAAAGCCCCGACTTTCATTGATTTAAAGTTGACTAAAACCGTCAACCCAACCAATGGTGTGACGTGTCCCGTCAGCTCTGATTTTGTGTGGACATTGACACTTACCAATGAGGGAACGATGACGGCTACCAATGTTCAAGTAGTGGACAATATGCCGCTTGAATTATTGGTATTAAGTAGCAATCCTGCTGCTGGAACTACCTACAATCCCATCGGAGGATGGCTTATTCCGAGCTTGGCGGCCAATGCGTCGGTTACATTAACGATTACGACCAAGGCAACCAAAGCAGGAACGTTCACCAACTGTGCGTGGGTAAATACAGCTTCCCCGTTGAATGACCCAGATTCAACTCCAGGCAATGAAGCTGCTTTGAACGAAGACGACGACGATTGCGCCACCATCACCGTGACAGGGCCAAACGTTCCAACCATTACGAAGGAGTTTAGCCCATCGTCGGCGAAACCTGGTACTCCTGTTCGTTTGACACTCAAGATTAACAACAACGAGACAACGCCAATTACGTTGACCTCTACCTTTGTGGATAATCTTCCAAGCAGTCCAGCCCAAATGACCGTTACTGCTACGCCCAATGTAAGTGTAAATAATGCAACACCAGTGATTGCGGCGGCAGGAAGCAACATGATTTTTATTCCAAACGGTACTTCGCTTCCACCAGGTCTGACGCAGATTCAGGTAGATGTGATTGTGCCAGCGGAGGGGATTTATTGTAATAAATTAGTGCCAGGGGCGCTTCAAACTAGCTCTTGTAGCACGATAGATACAACCGAAGCCTGTATTGAATTTAAAAATGCGTACATCGCTGCGCCTTTGCTTAAAAAAGCATTTGCGCCAGTAATGGTACAAACCAACCAAAACAGTATCCTGACCATCACCATCGAAAACCGCAATAGTACACCCATTACGCTCGGACAAGACTTCAAGGACGAATTGCCAGCGGGGGTAGTATTGGCAGGTGTGGCTACAGGAACGTGTACGACGATCAGTACTTTTAGCAGCACCAACGAAGTAGGGTTGACCTCAGGGTCAACGATAGCGCCCGGAACGTGTACGATCACTGTCCCTGTCACAAGCGCTACGGCGGGCGACTATTGCAATACCATTCCGATGAATGCTATGATTGGGGAAGTGAGCAACGGAACCATTATGGTGATGACGGGAAATGAAGATATTGCAGAAGCGTGTTTGAAAGTAGTTCCTAGTCCTATTTTTGACTTGGCCTTGCGCAAAACCCTCGCCGCAGGTCAAGATTCAGTGGTGTCGTTGGGAGCAACGGTAAACTACGTGATTCGCCTCTTCAACCAAGGAACGGTAGATGCGACCAATATCCAAGTCACGGATTATATTCCAACGGGCATGAGCTTGCCTACAAGCACCCAATGGACGGCGGCGGCAGGGAAAGCAACGCTGATTACACCATTACCATTGCTAAAAGCAGGTCGTGATACTACTTTGTCAATTAGCTTAACGGTAGAAAATACGGCAACGGGCGATTTAATCAACCGTTCGGAAATCAGTGCCGCTACGGGCGGAACAGACATTGACAGCACGCCAGACGATAATTCAACCAACGACGCGGGAGGGAAAGAACGAACCCCAAGCGACGATAGCATTTACGGAAACGGCACAGGAAATCCTAGCGAAGTCAGTGCCTTGAGCGACGAAGACGATGCTGATCCCGCAGTGGTAAAAGTGGGTGAAGTATGCGCAACGGCGAAAATGGCAGTGGGGATTATTCTTGCTCCTCAAAGCATCCGTACCCAAAACGATATTGTTTCGGTTACATTCGGTGTGGTTAACAACGGTTCTACGGCTTTATCAAACGTAACTTTTGAAGGAACGTATAAACTTTTCAAAGGCAGTGTTGGCGCACCAACGGTATTGACCGTTACCAAGAGCGGCGATGTCAACAACGATGGCATCATGCAGCCGCTTGAGTCGTGGTTGTTTACGGCTACCATGACCAACACGCCTTATAATCCTGGTGATGTGTTTTTGATTTGTGGTTTTGCCAAAGGATTATGCGGTACGGATACCATCAAAGCAGGAAATGCCGACCTATTATTTACTGCAGGCGTGAACATGGACGTAGAAATCACCAACGACTGCGTGAAACCTGGAGAGTTTGTAGAGGCAGATTTGATTGCCCGCTTACTCATCGACGAAGATGCGGCTCAAAATCCAGGTACAGCCAACGTCGGAGGTATTACGATTACCTTGCCAAAACGCCGTTTTGAAGCGCGTAACATGCGTATCACGTCGCCATTGTTGAACGGTGGAGCAGCATTTGATCCATTTAACCCACCCGTAGGTTTGACCATCCAAACGGTTACTGACCAAGGTGGAACCGATGGCGGTCGCAACACCACCAATATTTTGGACGAAGCTGACCCTGTGAACACTGCGCGTAAACCATGTTCAGCGTTAGGTCAAAATGACGTAAATTGTGACTTCCCAGATTGGATTTTTAAAGTGAAAATTCAAGTTCCTGCCAATTATACAGGGGATAAGTTTATTGTAGAAGCAAAAGATGATTTTGACTTGTACGAGGCCAAAGAAGACCCCGCAGGAAGTGGAACGTTTACGGCATTTAGCAGTATTGGTGCTGCTACCGAATCTGACAAAGACACAATCAATATCAAACCAAACGCAGGGCCTGACCAAACTTTGGCGTGTAGCAACGGCAGCTTACCCGCAACGGCTCAATTGACTGGTACACCTGCCAACGGTACTTGGACGGCCTTGGCCGCCAATCCAGCGGGAATGACCGTGAGCAGCGCAGGCTTAGTGACCATTACCAACGCCGACGCCCAAGGTAAGAGCTATGGCTTTGTTTATACGTTGAACGGATGTAAAGATTGCAAATAACGGCACCTGTGTGTCCGCCCACCTGCACTAAACCAGTGGCAGCGGTAACTCCTAAAACCCAAACCATTTGCTCGGGAGCAACGGCTGCGGCTTATACCGCAACGCCAAGTACGGGTGTAGAATACAAGTGGTTCGGGCCATTAACCGATACAACGGGCGTATTTGGAACGGCCATTTCGGGTCAAACCAATGCCAGCTTTACCCCAACAGGTACGGCGCTGACCATCTCTGGTACGAAGTATTTTGCGGTCATTGTCAATACGACAGGAAACACAACTTGTTCGGATACAGCTTTTGTACAATTAATAGTTAATCCCAAACCTACGCCTGTCAACTTTGCGGCTGCCAGTGCTTGCGTCGGAGCGGAAATTACTTATCCTGATCCAGCAACTACCAATGGTACTTGGACAGGCCCTGGTGTGACGGATACAGGAACGGGTGCAACAGTGAATACTACCACCGCGTTGACGCAGCTTTCTGCCACTGCACCAAGAACATTCTATATTTATTATACACAAACTACAAGCGGCTGTACGCAAAAAGACAGTGCTGAGATTACGGTAAAAGCGCGTCCAGTCGTAACAATCTCGGGACCAACGACGGTTTGTGCTACCGATTTGCCAGTGACCTTTACGGGAACTCCTGCGGGAGGTACGTTTACGCTTCCTCAGGGCTTCCCTGCGGGAGCAGCGACTCAAAACAACAACGTGCTTACGCTTAATCCTGGATTTAACATTGCGTCTTTGACCTTTAGTTACAGCTATACGGATGCAACGACTAACTGTTCAGCAAGTGCCAGTCACTCAATTACGGTGAATCCAAAACCAAGTGCAGGTCAAGACCAGGTGTTGGCTTGTGCGAACCCATCGACGAATACGTTGACAACGAGCGCAACCTTGTCGCCAAGTCCAGCGGGGGGAACGTGGGCACAGTTGGGAACCACACCAGTGGCAGCGACGATTTCGGGCAACAGTGTATCAGGTATGACGGTCGCAGGGACGTATCAGTTTATTTATACAACTACAGCAGGTTGCAAAGACACCGTGGCGGTGATTGTTCAGCCATGTGCAGGTTGTGTGAAACCAAACGCGGGTCCAGATGCGGCTTCGGTATGCCAGCCAACAAGTACGGCAAAATTGACGGCAACAACAGCGGGCGGTACGTGGGCACCGATTGGTAGTCCAGCCAACCCAGCGGTGACGAGCATAGATGCCAACGGTAACATTACAGGACTGGTTTCGGCAGGTATTTACAAATATGTTTATTCAGTAACGTCAGGTGGACAAACGTGTACCGACACGGCGCAAGTAGAAGTTAAAGCCAAGCCAGTGATAGCCGACGGCAGCGCCACGATATGCGCAGGTGAGTCAGTGGACTTGACGTCAAAAATTACAGGCTACGCATCGTTGTTAAGTCCAGTGTGGACGGTGAGTACAGCCAATGGCACGTCGGTGACTACGCCAACGGCTGTGAAACCAACGGGCACAACGACCTATATTTTAGTTGCTCAAAACGCAGCAGGTTGCAAAGACACGGCGCAAGTGGTGGTGACGGTGAATCCAAAACCAAGTGCGGGTCAAGACCAGGTGTTGGCTTGTGCGAACCCATCGACGAATACGTTGACAACGAGCGCGACCTTGTCGCCAAGTCCAGCGGGGGGGACGTGGGCACAGTTGGGCACTACGCCAGTGGCAGCGACGATTTCGGGCAACAGTGTATCAGGCATGACGGTTGCAGGGACGTATCAGTTTATCTATACCACAGCGGCGGGTTGCAAAGACACGGTAGCGGTGATTGTTCAGCCTTGCGCAGGTTGTGTGAAACCAAACGCGGGTCCAGATGCTGCTTCGTTATGCCAACCAACGAGTACGGCAAAATTGACAGCAGCAACAGCTGGCGGCACGTGGGCACCGATTGGTAGCCCAGCCAACCCAGCGGTGACGAGCATAGATGCCAACGGTAACATTACGGGACTGGTTTCGGCAGGTATTTACAAATATGTGTATTCTGTAACTTCGGGCGGACAAACGTGTACAGACACGGCGCAAGTAGAAGTGAAAGCCAAGCCAGTGATAGCTGATGGCAGCGCGACGATATGTGCAGGTGAGTCGGTGGATTTGATTTCAAAGATTACAGGTTACGCATCGTTGTTAAGTCCAGTGTGGACGGTGAGTACGGCCAATGGTACGGTAGTGACCACGCCATCATCAGTGAAGCCAACGGGCACAACGACCTACATCTTGGTAGCTCAAAACGCAGCGGGTTGCAAAGACACGGCGCAAGTAGTGGTGACGGTGAATCCAAAACCAAGTGCTGGCCAAGATCAGACGTTGGTTTGTGCGAACCCAGCGACGAACACGTTGACAACGAGCGCGACCTTATCGCCAAGTCCAGCGGGGGGAACGTGGGCACAATTAGGCACAACACCAGTGGCGGCGACGATTTCGGGCAATAGTGTTTCAGGCATGACGGTTGCAGGGACGTATCAGTTTATTTACACGACTGCGGCGGGTTGCAAAGACACCGTGGCGGTGATTGTTCAGCCTTGTGCGGGCTGTGTGAAACCGAATGCAGGCCCAGATGCTGCTTCGTTATGCCAACCAACGAGTACGGCAAAATTGACAGCCGCAACAGCTGGCGGCACGTGGGCACCGATTGGTAGCCCAGCCAACCCAGCTGTGACGAGCATAGATGCCAACGGTAACATTACAGGACTGGTATCGGCAGGTATTTACAAATATGTTTATTCGGTAACGTCAGGTGGACAAACGTGTACCGACACGGCGCAAGTAGAAGTAAAAGCCAAGCCAGTGATAGCCGACGGCAGTGCGACGATATGCGCAGGTGAGTCGGTGGACTTGACGTCAAAAATCACAGGTTACGCATCATTGTTGAGCCCAGTGTGGACGGTGAGTACAGCCAATGGCACGTCGGTGACTACGCCATCGTCAGTGAAGCCAACGGGCACAACGACTTATATCTTGGTAGCTCAAAACGCAGCAGGTTGCAAAGACACGGCGCAAGTGGTGGTGACGGTGAATCCAAAACCAAGTGCTGGCCAAGATCAGACGTTGGTTTGTGCAAACCCAGCGACGAATACATTGACAACGAGCGCAACCTTGTCGCCAAGTCCAGCGGGGGGAACGTGGACACAATTGGGAACGACCCCAGCGACGGCAACAATCTCGGGCAATAGCGTTTCAGGCATGACAGTCGCAGGGACGTATCAGTTTATTTACACGACTGCTACAGGTTGCAAAGACACCGTAGCGGTGATTGTTCAGCCTTGTGCGGTTTGTACTAAACCGAATGCAGGAAATGACCAAACATTGGTATGCGGAAGCGGTGGAATTTCTCCAACGACTGCGACCTTAGCTCCAGTTACAACGGGCGGCGTTTGGGGTGTGATGGCCTCTAATCCAGCTGTTGCAACTATTTCAGGAAATGCAGTATCTGGAATGACAACAGCAGGTACGTATAAGTTTATTTATTCAATCACAGGGGGAGGGCAAACGTGTAGAGATACTGTACAAATCATTGTGCCAACTTGCGTGCAAGAGCCAGTAGCTTGTACAATGAGTATAACAGCAACACCTGGAAGCTGTACTCCAGCGACAGGCACTTACACGCTAACAGGTAAACTTACTTTGAGTAACCCTCCAACGTCGGGAACATTGATTGTCAGTGTAGGGTCTGTTGAACAGGTGTTTAGTGCACCATTTACGAGCCCTATTAATTACACATTGTCAGGGTTGCCAGCCGACGGTCAGGCGCAGGTTGTTACAGCCGCATTCTCGGCAGATGGTGCTTGTAAGTCGTCGTTGACGTATTCAGCGCCAGCAAATTGTAAAACCAATCCATGTACTACTACCCTCACAGCAGTGCCAACGGCTTGTAATCCAACCACAGGTTTGTATGAGTTGAACGGTAGCATAAGCTTTACAAATGCACCAACGACAGGTACAATGACGGTAACGGTTGATGGACAAAGCAAAGTGTTTAATGCACCATTTACCAGTCCTCAGGCATACAACATCAAAAACTTGATGAGCGATGGCTCGGGGCACTTGGTAACGGTGAAATTTAGTGCCGACGGAAGTTGTGTAGGTACATTCACCTATACGGCTCCTGCCAACTGCCGTACCAACGAATGTGGGGTTGCGATTACGGCTATTCCTGGAAACTGTGTTGCCGCATCGAATACGTATTCGGTAAGTGGAGTAATTACGGTCGCAAATGCCCCAGCAACGGGTACGATGACTGTGACGGTAGGTGGTAAGAGTCAAGTCTTTACGGCGCCATTCAGTGGAACGCAAGCGTATTCAATCGCTGGTTTAGTGAGTGATGGTGGTCAGCATCAGGTGAAAGTAAGCTTCTCGGCAACGTCGATTTGTAGCGCTACCGCTACTTACAAAGCACCGCAGAACTGTTCAACTACCCAGCAATGCGCCATTAACGTATCCGTAGAAGGAACGTTGTGTAATACAACAACGGGTAGTTATACACTGAATGGGGTAGTGAATTTTGTGAGCGCCCCCACAACAGGGACATTGACCATCGTAGCGGCGGGTAAAACGTTGACCTTCAATGCACCGTTTACAAGCCCAATGTCGTTCTCTTTGACAGGTTTGACGGGAGCAGGTAACCAGACAGTAACAGCCTCGTTTAGCGCCTCTAGCTGTTCTGCTACCACTACTTATGCCCAGCCTAATTGTGGTTGTGTGCCGTCTAATCCAGCGGTATTGGCGTCAAGTGTAACGGCTTGTTTGAACGATACTTTCCCAACGCTTAAAGCTACCGTGATTGGTCAAGCGACAATTGACTGGTTTACACTGCCTTCGGGAGGTGCACCAGTAGCGGTTGGTACGACGAGTTTCAAACCCGCAGGAAATGTCACAGGAACGGTTACGTTTTATGTACAAGCCCGTAGTACCAACGGAACGTGTGCAGGAGAAGTAAGTGAACGAATTCCTGTAACGGTGACGGCACAAAACTGCTTGGTAGAAGTTGATTTGGCTTTGAAGAAGCTGATTAGTAAGAAAATCGCTCAAGTAGGCGAAGAGCTAACTTATACGATTAAAGTCTATAATCAGTCGGCCAACGGAGCTACCAATGTAGCGGTAACAGACACATTGCCAACGGCTGTACAATATGTTGCCAACAGTTTTGCTCCAAATCGAGGGACTGCTACCCTTACGGGTAATGTAATAAACTGGTCAATTGGAAATATTGCTGCCAACGGCGATACCGTAACGCTCACTTACCGCGTAAAAGTGTTGCAACCTGGTTTGTACTTCAACAAGGCCGAAATTACGTCGGCAGGTGAAAAAGACGTGGATTCAACCCCAGGCAACAACCAAGACGCCGAAGACGATTTAGATCGTCAGTGTTTTACAGTGCCAATTCCATTGTGTAGCGGAAGCAAAGTAGAAGTAAGTATTGGAACCAACTACACGGGCGTGAAATGGTTCAAAGATGGTCAAGAATTGACGGCTTTGGCGGGTCAGCACGTGGTATTGTTGGATGCCGTAGGAAATTACACCTATACGGCCACCAACGGAGGATGTCCAACGGGAGGATGTTGCCCAATCATCATCCAAGCGGGTACTAACTGCTGCTCAGATCAACTTTGCGTACCATTTACGACGCGTAAAATCAAGAAGTAATCGTGCATCGGGGGTGCTCAATTGTGCGTTGGGGTTGCTCACAACCCCAACGAGCATCCGATTGACAAAAGATAGTTTTCATAACGTTGAGTAAGAAGAAAAAAACAGCCCGTCAGCATTGCCGACGGGCTGTTTCGTATAAAAACTAATCTGGAAATAGTAAATTTTATCCTTTGGGTTTAAAGAAAGATTGGAGCAAATCAGTACCCAAATACCCCATAAGTGTACCATACGGCACCATGGTTTGCCACTGCGACTTAATGGGGCAAGTACCAGTGACACACCCAATTTCTTTCCAATACCAATAGCCAACAATGGCCCCGACGACCGCGCCAATCCACGCCCAGTTGAGGTTACTTAACTTCTTCATAGACAGGTTCATCGTTGGTTGCTGTTTTTGATTGACGGTAATTGGGGGTAGCGCATCCATTCGATCCACAACAACCGACATTTAGCGCAGCTTGGAGGGCAAACAATCCCCCCATCAGACCCAATAGGGGCTGGTGGTCGGCAAAAGCCGAGTAAATGAGCCAAAGCCCCATGCCCATGCGTAACATCCGCATAACATCCCAATTTCTAAGTATTGCAGGCATTTGATTGTTTTTGTTAAAAATGTATATTCTCTTGCGAATTTGCCTAGTAAGGCCAACTCATCATTCCTCCCGAGAGGTTATAGACCTTTTCAAAGCCCATATCACCCATCAGTTGGCAGGCTTGACCGCTGCGATTACCACTACGGCAATAAACAAAATATGTTTTGGTTTTATCCAATTTAGCAATGTTTTGTTGAAAATCCATTCTCATTAGGTCGATGTTCACTGCGCCTTTAATAGCCCCCGAACGAACTTCAGCGGCTGTTCTTACGTCGATTATTGCGGCGTTGGGTGTTTCTGATAGTAATTGTTTGAACGTAGAAGCGTTTACGTTTTCGTAATTTTTCTTGGTTTTAAAAAAGCTAAACATGGCTTTGAGGTGTTTAAGATTATGAATGTATGGTACAAAGGTCAGGAAGAAAACAGGCTAAAAGCGTGATATTTGTTACACATGAGTAGAAATCGTACTAAAATAAACTTAGAACAATGTTAAACTCGAACGAAAAAAACACAAACCCCATGAAATCCGCCTTATCTTTGCGTTTTGTTTTTGGTCTTATAGCTCTCTTTTTCAGTTGTACTATGTCGCGTTCTCAAACCGTCATTCCTCTTTGGCCCGATGGACAAATTCCCAATGACCTAAAAAATCGTAACATTCAGGAAAAAATCGAAGTCGGAAATGACGGAGTTTTGCGCATTAGCAACATTGTGTTACCCACGCTGTCGGTCTATATGCCCGAAAAGCCGACGGGTGCAGCCGTGGTAATTTGCCCAGGTGGGGGGTATCGCATCGAAGCCTCTGGCCACGAGGGTGTGGACGTGGCGCAGTGGTTTAATAGTTTTGGGGTAACGGCGTTTGTGTTAAAATACCGATTGCCCGACGATGCACTTTGGGCCAACAAACACGAAGTAGCGCTCCAAGATGCGCTCAAAGCCATGCAATTGGTGCGTACCAATGCTACCAAATACAAAGTTGACCCCAATCGCATTGGCATCATGGGTTTTTCGGCAGGGGGGCATTTGGCCTCAACCGTAAGTACGCATTGGCAATCAGCACCCGCGATGACAGGGTTAAAAAACCTCCCCAATGCCGAAATATGCAAGCCCAATTTCTCAATTTTAATCTATCCAGTTATTAGTTCGGGATCTTTCAAACACGCAGGTTCGTTTGAGTTGTTGTTGGGTAAAAACCCGTCACCTGAGCAATTGGAATATTACTCTAGCGAAAAGCAAGTGAGTGACAAAACGCCACCTACGCTTTTGGTACATGCCACCGACGACAAAGGTGTACCCGTTGAAAACAGCTTGATGTACTACGATGCCCTAAGAAAATATAAAATTCCTGCTTCGATTTTGGTCTATGAAAACGGTGGGCATGGTTTTGGTTTGGGCAAAAAACAAAAAGGCTCAGTCAAACATTGGCCCGACGGCTGCCAAGCGTGGATGGAAGGAATGGGACTGCTCGAACCCAAAAATTAGGAATAAATCGAAGGAGCACACGTAAATATTTTTGGCAACGTGTGACTTTTATAGCACTTCCTGCAACTAATACTTCAAAACACATTAAGCCTTTATTGTTGTGGCAAAAGTTTCGTTGCAGGAAGAATTTTTACGGCTAATCACTACCCAGCAAAAGCTAATTCATAGCCTTTGCAGCCTTTATTTTTCCCAAAGCGAAGACCGAAAAGACATGTTTCAGGAAATCGTTCTTCAGCTTTGGAAGTCATTTCCTTCGTTTAAACACCAGTCGAAAGAATCCACTTGGATTTACCGAATTGCGCTTAATACCATCTTTACGAAGTTGAGAAAGGATAAGGCGCGCCCGAAAAATGAACCTTATTCGGACGATGTGTATCAGATTTCGGAGGCAACAAGTTCACTCGAACTAACGCAGGCTACCCAAGAACTTTACGGGGCGATTGAGCAACTTTCCGATTTGGATAAGGCCATCATTACGCTTTATTTGGAAGAATATAGCTACGACGAAATCGCAAGTATTTTGACCTTGAGCCGCACCAATGTCAGTACTAGAATCAATCGAATTAAAGTAAAACTCGAACGGCTTTTAAAAACCAATGGCCATGAATTTAGATGAATTAAAACCACTGTGGGAGTCTTACAAAACGCAGGTAAACGACCAGTCGGAGTGGAGCACTGCGGAGCTTTCGCAACTCATCCAAACCCGCCCCGCGCCAGTGCTTTGGTACCAAAGAGTCCAACGGCCTTTGCTCCACTTTTGCGTAAGTTGTTTTCTGATGGGCATTACTTCTGGTTGTTAAACATATAACCCTTTTTTACATGTTGGTATATATTATTTGGGATATTCATCCCGACCTCATCACTATTGACCTTTTGGGAAAGACTTTCCCGATTCATTGGTACAGTTTGTTGTTTGCTTTTAGCTTTTTGGTAGGAAAATCGCTGATAACTTTCATTTTTCAAACCGAAAAAGTGGATACGACCCAAGCAGATTCGTTGTTAGTTTATGTGGCAGTTGCTACCGTCATCGGTGCTCGTTTGGGGCATTATTTGTTTTACGAATGGGAGCTTCTTTTTTCTCAACCTAAGGAATGGTTATTATCGTTAATCAGCCTGCCATTCTTCGGGTTGGCCAGCCACGGGGCTATTATTTCCATTGTGTTGGCTTTGGTTTTTTATAGTCGGAAGGCAGACAATCCTTCGTTTTTATGGTTGGCCGATCGGGTAGTCATTGCGGTTGCGTTGGGTGGAGCTTTGATTCGAACTGGAAATTTGTTCAATTCCGAAATTTATGGCAAACCTACGGACGTGCCTTGGGGGTTTGTTTTTGTCCACGAAACCGACTTTCGCTTATTGCCCCTCGTTCCCCGTCATCCTACCCAACTCTACGAAGCCTTTTTCTGCCTATTTTTATTCGCATTGACTTTTTATTTATGGAAACAAAAAAGGCAAGTGCTGCCAGAAGGAACCATTTTAGGGTTGTTTTTGATGTTGCTTTTTGGCTTTCGTTTTATGGTCGAATTTCTTAAAAACCCACAGGAAAGTTTTGAAAGTGAGATGGTTATAAATATGGGGCAGTGGCTCAGTTTACCTGCTATTTTGATGGGATTCTTTGTGCTGGTTTATGCCCAGAAGCGACGAGTGACTGCTGCGTCAGAGACGCAAAACCGATTTTGACCCAAATTGTAGTTTGGGTCAAGGCAACAAAAAAGTCCCGCCGAAGCGGGACTTTTTTGTTGAAAACATCTATTACTTTGGCTTACGGAAGCTTCACTACTTTAAGTGTAGTGTGCTTGTCCGAAGTAGAAACTTTCAAAAGATAAACGCCCGTTTCGAGCCCTTTGGTTTCCATCTCTTCCAAGTGAGCGTGAGTTTCAGCCACAAACGAGCGACTTAACACTTCACGGCCTGTAACGTCCGTCAAGGTGGTTTGCACCGATTGCCCTTTGCTATGTTGTACTTTTAAGCGAAGAACGTTTGAGATTGGGTTAGGCATCACCGTTGCAAAAGCCCCGTTTGTCATCCCGTAGGGATCTAAATCCGTCGCTGCTCTCGCTGCTCCAATACCTACTCCATCTTTCGATTGGATACGGAACCAATATTCTTGGTAAGCCAGCACGTTGCCTTGGGCCTTACGGGTAGCGGGGTAAATACTTCCCCAGCCTTTCATATCCCAATAGCGAATACCTAACTTATACAATCCTTTTGGTAAACCTGCGTCATACACGTTTTGGCCGCTTCCATTGTCTTGGTAGAATCCATAGGCAGGGTGGTTTTGGGCATAAAGTTCGGTCCAGCCCTCGCGGTTGGCGTACATAAAATAAGGGGCATTGTTTTCGTGGGTGTTAAACGAACGAACCACGCCCATTTCAGGAGTTGCTAACATATCAAACGTCAACGAGCCATCTGTTCCCAAACCACAAGCTTCCACATTGATGGTCCAGTAGCGGGGCGCAATTTTGTTGGCATTTTCCACAAAATACAACGTAGGATTCTGTTGCGTACTTTGTTCCAATTCTGGACCGCCGTCTTTTGTAATAAACTGACTTGACCAAGCAGAACGGTCGTTGGTTTTAACAGCCGATTTAGATTCACCAATGTTAATTAGCGTGACTACAAAAGCATTCCAGTAAACGTCGATTCGCGCGCTTTCGGTACTTTGGCATCCTCCTTCAAAAATACATTTCGCCCAGTAGGTTTGTTTGGTTACATTGTTAAAAGAGACCTCAAAACTTGGCGTAGTCACTCCAGTATTCCAAGAAGTAGTACTTCCCGCTGGGCAGTTGGCTGATATAGTTACGGACGTTCCCATACACACAATCTGCTGAGATGCAGTAACTACAGGGGCAATCTGAGTAGGCGATACTGTAAATGTGACTACGTTACTTTTCTCACTTACACAGCCGTTTTCGGTTTGACAACGGGCATAGTAAGAAGTAGTTTCGGTAGGAACTGTGGTAGGTAAGTTGGGCAATGCGGTATTGGTAGTAGCATTGTACCAAATGGTTTTTAAGCTACCACAAGATGATTGACCGCTAAAACTTGCAGTAGCATCACAACTTGTTGTTGATGATAATGACACCGTAGGAGCCGAAGGAATTGTCACTAATTTTAAGCGCATTACTCCAGATTCGCTTTCGACGCAAGAACCAGTTCCACCAGCTTGGCGGCAACGGACGCGGTAGTTGTGAAACTGATTGTCAATCAATGCTTGAGGGGTGACAGTGCTATATTCGCCACCATCGACCGAATAAAGAATGATTTCGCCCGTGCCGCAAGTCGCGTTGAATGTGAGCGCGTTGGTTGAAGTACTACAAACTTCTTTCGTTTCGCCTGTGGCTACAGTTACTCCATCTACAAGCAAAGATACATTTTGCGGAACAGCAGCGCGGTAGTTGATGGTCAAGGTGTACGTTCCTGTCACGGTTGTTGTACAAGTTACGTCCGAACAAGCCGCTTGGTAGCGGTGGGGTTGACCGTTAGACGGTTGAGACACAGGGGCCGTGGTTGACCAATCACCCCAAGCTCCGCTACCCACCTGAACGCGCCAAAACGTTGAACCCGAAACGCAAGCTGTTGAAACCGAAAACTGTAAACTGTTAACTGGATTACTGTCAGCGTCGCAAAGTTCGAGTGTTTTACCTTCTTCCAATGGAATGCCCACGTAAGAGATAGCCACGGAAGGTTTGGTATTTACTTTAATCGTACCAGCGCCATTTGCAACGGCGCAGGTATTGCCCGAAGTGACGATGCTATAGCTTGAACTGCCGCTACTCGTAGGTTTTCCACTAATCGTGAGCAGATTACCACTTAACGAGCTGCTAACCCCGTCAGGTAAACCCGTTACTGTAGCGTTCGTGGCTCCACCTCCTAATGTGTAAGTAATGGGTGTAATAGAACCTTCTAAGCAAATAACTTGGTTTTCTGTAGCAGTCGCCGAAGTAAGTGCTAATGTATGAACTGGATTTACGGTAATAGTTCCTGTAGCAGTGACTGCTGGAGAACAACCGCCCGAAGTAGTTACGGTATAATTGAACGGACTGCCCACAGCCGTGGTTGGACTGCCACTAATGGTAAAGACCCCTGCGTTGAAACTTCCCGTTACGCCGTCAGGGAGACCTGAAACGGTCGCACCCGTTCCACCGCCACCGATGGCGTAGGTGATTGGTGTGATGGCCGTTGTGGCACAAAGGGTTTGTACATTGCTACCTACTGCCGACGAAAGAGCAATCGTTGGGTCGGCACAAAGGTTTAATCCGATAAGAATTGGGTCGTGGTCTGAAGAGCGGAAAACATCATTGCTGTACAAACTTGACTGCTGTCCAGTTGTTTTATTTTCAGTATTATAATCCAAAGATGTGGGCTCGTCGGCATTGATGTGCCATTTTTCTGCGCCTGTTACTTGGCTTGCTATCGAAGCGTTTCCTACGGCATGGTCTAATGAGCCAAACTCTCCTCCAAACAAATAAGAATAAGAAGTAGGACTCAACAAGTTGGTATAACCTCCCGTAGCTAGAGCGGTCATTGGGTCTTCTTTGGCATACGCATTAAAGTCTCCAATGAGTAAATAATCAGGGTCGTTGGTGTTTGTTGGTTTTGTCGCTAACCAAGCTAGTAAATCTTGAGCTTGGCGGGTACGAGTGCCATTGGAGAAACCTTGGCCGTCTATGGCATCACCATCACCTGGCTGACCAGAGCTAGAACCTTTAGACTTGAAGTGGTTGACAACCAACGTGAAAACTGCGCCGTTTGATTTTTGACGAATGGTTTGTGCAAGTGAGCCACGACCTACCGTTCCGAATGAACCAGTAAGAGGTGTTGCTGCCGAAGCACCTACCAATTCTACCGCTGCAGGTTTGTAAATCATACCAACCGTAATTTGGTCGTTTGAAATATCTCCTGAGCGAACAAAATCGTACGTACCACTCGCAGTAGCGGCATTTAGGCCATTCACAAGGTCTTGAATGGCACTTGTGGCACCGTCCCCATCGTCTTCTAACTCCATTAAACCTACTACGTCAGCACCACCAGTTACAATGCCATTGATGATTTTGGCCCGCTGACGGTTAAATTCATTCAAATTATCAGCACCGCGCGAAGTCGGGAATCCTCCTCCTGCGCCATTCCCATTGAAGTAATTGAGAATATTGGCACTTCCTACCTTGAGGGTAGCAGCTCCCAATGAAGGGGGAGTGGTAGGACGGGTATTGGCTGCACTAAAGTTTGGACTGGTTAATGTCTGAATACGATACCCTTCAAAACGGTGATCGAGTACGCCAGCCACTTCATTGATTTCGTCACCTGTACGAAGTGTGTTTGAAGCACTTAGAGGATTTCCACCTCTACCAAAAATGATCGGGTCGGGATAAGAACCACTGCGGCCATCGTCTAAAATAATGATACGCTTGGCATTTTCGGTTTCATGAGCTGCGTAGCCTGCGGTACTTGGCGCGTTGAACTGTGTATATTGATCGAGTCGAGCATCCGTCCCAGGCTGATTATTACCCCCTCCCGATGAAAGCGTCAACTGACCGTATTGACCAAGCGTGTAATTGTCCGTAACGGCTAGGTTGCCCGACGCAGCTTTAACAACCACGCGCATCCCTTCATAGCGTTCCCAATCAGAAGCATTGGCGATGGGTAATTCTACAGTGACAGGCGTGGGTAACGCATTGCCTGAGCTAACGATTGAAATAATTGGATTCGTCAGTTGGGTCAGGCTGCTGGCTGCTCCTGAGGTATATTCGGCCACAGTTCCAGAAATACACACCAAATCACCTATGTTGACATCGCGGTAGGTTGTTCCCGTTCCTTCAAATACAAAAATACCTTCTGCAGTAGCAGGGTCGGCGTCGTGGTCGGTATCTTCTTCTTGAACATAGAAACCACCCAATCGGGTATCACCACTGGTATTTTGAAAATCACTAATGACTATCCCACGAATTACTTGAGTTCCTGTCAAAGCCGCACTTGTTCCTGCCCCTTGAATAGCAGAGATTTTTGTTGGGGATGAACAATCAACGTCGTCACTTATAATCGTCCCTATGCCTTGCAAATCAGTCATGTTGGCATTTACCGAAACATTGGTAATGTTCACATAAAATGTTTCCGTAGGTTCAGCCTCCGTATCTCCATTAATGGTAATTTCAAAAGCTTTACTTGTTGCGCCTTCTGCAATTGTTTGGCTCGTCAGGGACAAAGCCACATAATCGTTGTTAGCAGTTGTTGCGGTATTATTGGCAGTAGCAATGTCAAAAGTAACTCCCCCAGCAGGGGCTGGGCGCGACAAACTGACCGTAAACGTCATTAGTTTAGTACTTGCATCTCCTTCGACAACGATGGCATCGTTGATGGTTAGGTTAGGGATAGTACAGTTATTGGCAGTTGTTGCGCTGTTGCGTGGATTGGGTGAACCCGCTACAAAATCAGTTGCGTTGTTATTGTTATCAACGCAACCATTTGATTTACGTGCCACCGCATTGGTATTACTTGGGGCAGGTGTTGCTCCTGAACCTTCATATAAACTTACGCCTGAGCCAAATCCGACTAAATCCAAAATTGAAGATAACTGATCTGCACTACAAGGAACGTTTCCACCACATCCCAAGTTGGTGGTAGAATTTACTAAGGCAACTTTCCCCGCAGTTGCCGACATGGCAATCGTTCCCGTTGCATCAGGTGTTGGTAAGGGTGTAGTGCCACCGTTTCCCTGCGCTTGTTGAATTAGATAGTATTTGCCTGGGGCAATTGAACCTGAAAGGTTGGTTCGAGATGTAAAGTTACCACTTGCACTTGCGTATTGAATAGAATAATTCGTTAAATCAACGGTTGTACTTCCTGAATTGAACAACTCAATGAAGTCATTCGTTAGAGTAGCGCCCGAATTTCCTCCGCCTCCATACACTTGACTGATAACGACTTGGGCTTGGGTAAACTGCCCTACGCAAAGCAACAATAAGGGTGGAATAACTTGCCTGAAAAAACGGGATGAATAGCAATGTAAATGTTGAAGCATAATTATAAATTGGTTTTTGTATGTGAGAAATGATTCAATGTTGGTGAACTAAGCTGGCCACGAAATTACCCACTACGACATTACCAAAATGTTATATTTGGGATGGCGATTTGTTTAAGTAGCATCCCAAATATACAACAGGTTACGCGCACTTTTGAGATATATACGTAGCATATTTGCAAAAAAGTGCCCAAAAGGAAGTCTTAATTTATTCCTTTTATTCAATGTTCTTTGAAAAAAACAACCATTTATAAAAATATAAACATTGGTAAAAAAGGTTCTTTTCGCTGCATGGCGATTTTTACTGCTTTGTGTATGTTTAATTAGAGAAAAATATGTTTCGTTTTTTGTTTTAATGTATTGATTATCAGTAAATATACGTAAGTAGTTTTCCGTAATTAGTAAAAATAAAAACGGGTTATTAGGTAAAAAAACGCATTTTTTATTTTCCGTATTTCCACTCTAAAAATTTAGGAGGTTATCAGTGACCTTTGCAGAGAGAATTCTCAACGTTTATTTCCTTTCACCTTTAACTCTTTTGTCAACGAGTATGGAAACAATTCGATTAGGAAATGCTGCCACCTTGGATGATCAGGTATTTAACTCATTGGTTAAAAAAGTGACCGACATCCTCAAACTGGAAATTTTGCAAGAGCTTCAGGTGCGCTCTCAGCCAACTGTATTTAAAATGAAAAAAGGGGCTAGTAAAGCGGGGACAGCAGTTGCAAACCGCATCGCTAAAATGCCCGCCAATCGTAAAGCGGCTTTTGAAACGCGCGTAAAAACGACCAACCTAATGGCACCTGAGCTGCACAGCTTTGCTGTTTTAAAGGGAGTTGATTTGCGGGCTACGAAAATAGCCTCAGCGCAGTTGAACCTCAAAAGCGAGTTTGCCTTCGTCAATACGACCTTCAATGAGGCGTATTATCAGAAGTTTACGGAAAAGTACCTGGGAGTGCAGTTGTTGGGCAATGTGGGCGGAGCACTGGTCAACAAATCACTGCGATTTAACGTACATTCTGTTAAATGTGTGGATGAGACAAATCCTGAATGGCCTGGAAGTGATGAAATTGCCATGGGCGGAGTTGCCCTCGACGACGCCAAAAAAGAATCTATCATTAGTGAAGTTTTTGTGGGTGGAGGTTTTGACGATGGCGACGTAAAATCGTACAATCCTGCCAAAACCATCAAACAATTTGCCTTTACTTCAGCAGGTACATTTCCCAAAAGCTTTGCGGTGTTTTTAGCACTTTCAGAAAAAGACGGGGGTGGTTTTGCGAGTTTTATCAAGGACCTTTACGATGCCATCAAAGACAAACTCCAACTGGTCTTTACGGCCGTAGGTGGTGCCATCGGGACGGCAGTGGGTGCTGCGATTGGTGGTACCGTTGGTGGGCCTATTGGCATCGTAGTTGGGGCAGCGGTAGGGTTTATTTTGGGTGCCTTGGTGGAGTGGATTGTTGGACTTATCCAAGATGATACCTTTGCACCTCAAGTAGCGATTGTCGAGTTTGGAAGCATCAATGCGACTTTTAACGGTAGCACTAACTCACCCATTCAAACGTTGAACTACATCGACCATGGAGGCCACTATCAACTGCGCTATAGTTGGCAAATCGCGAGCTAAGTCAGAGTCCTAATTCCATTTGTGTCCCGACATACTATGATGTCGGGACACGTTTTTCTATTTCCGCAAAATCTTCTCCATGGCTTTTCCCTTCGCCAGTTCGTCCACCAGTTTATCGAGGTAGCGAATTTGTTGCATCAAAGGGTCTTCAATGTCTTCGATTCGGTACCCACAAATGACCCCTGTGATTTTATGAGCGTTGGGGTTCATCAAAGGAGCTTGGGCAAAAAACGTTTCAAAATCCACCCGTTCTTCGAGCACTTTTTGGAGTGCCACTTCATCATAGCCCGTCAGCCAATGGATGATTTGGTGCAGTTCTTCTTTCGTACGTCCTTTTTTCTCGGCTTTCTGTACATAGTGCGGATACACCCCCGCAAAAGCCATTTTATACACTCGGGTATTATTCATGGGGCTTCAGTTCTTTTCGTAAAAGTTCGATTGATTCGAGGCTCAAATCAGTTAAGTCGGCAATGGTATTGGAGTCAAAACCTTTAAGAATTGCCTTTTTGGCAACTTCAATAGCTTTTTCGTTACGTACTTTCTCTTCAGCTTCAATTTTTAACGACAGTACTTCGCTTGCTTTTAGATGCAGGTAGTCCAAATATCGGTTGTAGCCATATTGCTGTTCTTTATCTAACCGCATAATGTCTAAAACTTCTTTCGCTTCGGCCAAACCTTTTGCCTTAAACTCATCTTTGACTTCGCTGTTTTTTAAAAAATATACCCACTCGTCTAAGGTATCTTTGGCGATGTCATTAAACTGATTTACTTTAATGAGGTAATATTCAGGGAAAATGTCCGAGACATTTTGCTTTGTAAATGTCTCTTTTTGTTTGTTAGACAACTGTAAAACGTCTTTCTCGTGCAATCCCTGAAAGTTTGTTGTACCCCGATAAACGTAATCTTTCCCCTGTCCTAAATCAAAATAGACAATATTGACAGATATTGCTTTTTTGACCTCCGAATAGGGTTGACCGATGTTCAAGTTTTCAGAAAGTGCCTTAGAAACGCCATACGCCATTCGATGAAAATAATCAATTTCGTAGGTATTTTGAATTTCGATAATCACCAACTCATTTTTTGAATTTTGAGTCAGTATATCCACACGGTTGTATTTATCATCGTCGGTTATTTGATTACTCTCACTCTCCAATATTTTTTGGATTTTGATGTCTTCAAATAGCAGTTCTGACAAAAAACCTTCGAGTACAACAAAGTTCGCTTTGTTTCGCAACAATTTTTTGACCGCCCAATCAAATCGAATTAGCTTTTTACTCATGGCTTAATTTTTTACGAAAATACAAAAATCTACCGACTTGGCTGGAACAACGATTGTTTCTCCCATTACAACGTCTCCTTCAACCATCGAAAGAATTCTTTCTGCCAAACTTGGGCGTTTTGGGCGTGGAGTACCCAGTGATTTTCTTCGGGCAACACCACCAATCGACTTTTAATGCCTCTCAGCTGCGCCGCTTGAAATGCTTGCAAGCCTTGCTCAAGCGGAACTCGGTAGTCTTTTTCACCGTGAAAAATCAAAATAGGTGTGTTCCATTTTGCCACAAAATTGCTGGGTGAAAATTGAGCGTATGACTTCTGCGCTGCCGCATTTTTGGTGTCCCAGTACGGCCCGCCGTAGTCAAAATTCGGAAACCAAAGCTCTTCGGTCGTGCCGTACATGCTGCGAAAATCAAAAATTCCATCGTGGGCAATGAACGATTTGAAACGATTGTTGTGCATTCCTGCCAGCATAAACGCAGAATAGCCTCCGTAACTCGCCCCCACGCAACCTAGCCGACTTTTATCAACAAACGGCTCTTTGCTCACATCGTCGATCGCCGCTAAGTAATCTTGCATCACAATGCCACCGTGGTCTTTGCTGATTTGCTCATTCCATTTAGTCCCGTGGCCAGGCATTCCACGTCGGTTGGGAGCTACAACGATATATCCATTGGATGCCATCAATTGAAAATTCCAACGAAACGAATAAAACTGAGTTAAGGCACTCTGTGGGCCTCCTTGGCAGTAAAGCAAGGTGGGGTATTTTTTGTTTTTGTCAAAATTTGGCGGATAAATCACCCATACCAACATGCTTTTCCCGTCCACGGTTTTAACAAAACGGCGTTCAGTTTTGCACATCCCGAAAGTAGCGTAAGTAGCATCGTTGACGTGGGTCAACTGCGTCATAGCGCCATCCGAGATGTTCACGGTGTAGAGCTCGCTGGCGTGGTTCATATCCGCACGACTTACTACGAGCGTATTTCCACTTTGTCCGATGATTCCATTTACGTCAAAATCCCCTTTGGTGATTTGCGTAATGATGGGCATCATTTTGGTAAGCCCTGGGTAAGTCACCTGAAACAACTGCGAGGTACCGTTGGTTGCGGCCGTAAAAAACAAGCTACGTCCATCTTCGCTCCACTTAAAACTGTCCACGTGTAAGTCGTCGCGCTGGGCAGTAAGGTTCATTTTGGTTGTACCATTACTTACCACAATGTCTTGTTTATCAGACTCGTACCCATCACGTTTCATTTGTAACCACGCCAATTGTCCTTGTCGGTTAAACGCAGGTTGAAGGTCATAGCCTTTATTTTCTTCGGTCAGATTGGTTGTCGTTCCCGTAGCCAAATCGTACGCATACAAATCGGTATTGGTACTGATTGCGTAAGCCGTTCCGAATTTTTTCTTGGTCACGTACACCACCTTTTTCCCATCGTGGCTCCACACAAAATCTTCGTCACCACCGTCAGGTTTGAGCGGACAGTCATGCGGTTCGCCCTCCATCAGGTCTTTGGGCGCTCCTCCTCCTGTAGGCGTGAGCATTACGTGTCCAAATTTACCGTCTTCCCACTCATCCCAATGGCGGTAATTGAGCTGATCATAAATCAGGACATTACTTTTTGAAAGCTGAGGGTACGCATCTTTGCCCGTCACTTTCATCACTTTTACTTCTTCACTGCTGATTTTGAACTTTCCATCGGGCGAAATTTTGGGATTGACGAGCAGATCGTCCACGTTGGTAATAAGTGAGGCATTTCCGCCGCCGATGGGGATAACGTAAGTTTTACTGCTACTTTTGTTTTCGTCGATATTGGGCGTACTGACGCTATAAACGACCGATTTGCCGTCTTTAGAAATACCTTTTCCACTCACGCGCCCCAGCTTCCAGAGCTGTTCGGGCGTCAACAACGTTTGGGCTTGGGCGGTTATCCCCAACAGGAGTAGTCCAATGAAACTTAGATTTTTCATGCTGATTTTCAAGATAGTGTTTGAAAACCAAAGATAGGGAGGGAATGGAGAAAGCCCAAATAAGCTGTGGGTCGGAAAAATAAAGATAGTCCATTTTGTCATGCCGTAGGCATTTATTTTTGTCGCTTGTATTCCTACAAATGTTTTGCCTCTCCGAGGTTTGTATATCGAAGTGGAGTAACAAAAAAGCGGAGTCGTCAGACCCCGCTTTTTTTGTAGCGCATGTGAGTAAACGATTAAGCGGATTAAGACCCTTTCTGTCGTCAGGGTGACAAATCCGCATTATTTATTACACGTTTTACCCTTTTACAACTTCGCTCGCCTGCGCTGCCACCGTGATTTCAGTGCCGTTGATGGCAAGACTCAACGGCTGCGTTGAAAGGTTTTCCACTTCCACTTCGTTGGGGCGGACGGCTACGCGTACTACTTGTCCACGGAAACCAATTCTAAACGAATAACCTTTCCACTGTTCGGGTAAAAACGGTGTAAATGCGAGTTTACCATCTTTAATACGCATTCCTGCAAACCCTTTAATCACCGACATCCACGTGCCTGCCATACTTGTGATGTGAAGGCCGTCTTCGGTGTCGTTGTTGTAGTCGTCGAGGTCGAGGCGGGAAGTACGGAGGTACATTTCGTACGCTTTTTCGTTGTAACCCAATTTCGCGGCCTGAATCACGTGTACGCAAGGCGACAGCGACGACTCATGTACGGTCATAGGTTCGTAGAAGTCAAAATTGCGACGGATGGTTTCGGTATCAAACTCTTCTTCAAAGAAATAAAGCCCCTGCAATACGTCCGCTTGTTTGATAAAACAGCTCCGCAAAATGCGATCCCACGACCATTTTTGGTTGATAGGACGGTGTTCTTTGATGTCGTCAACGGTCAAAAGTTCTTTGTCCAAGAATCCATCTTGTTGCAAAAATACCTGCCGTTCAGCATCATAAGGGTAGTACATATTGTCCACAATATGCTGCCATTTAGCCATTTCTGGCCCCCCGACCCCCAATGGGGGAGTTGCTTTTGCGAGTACTTGCTCTTTTATGTCAGATTGCAGACTGTTAATCGCTGATAACGTATAGCGCAAGCACCAAGCCGCGAGGTAGTTGGTGTACCAGTTGTTGTTGACGTTGTTTTCGTATTCGTTGGGCCCCGTCACGCCTAGCATCACGTATTTTTTCTTGTCTGCCGACCAGTTGACGCGCTGTGCCCAGAAACGAGCGATTCCAACCAACACATCTAGCCCATATTCAGCTAAATATCCTTCGTCGCCCGTGTGGCGGATGTAATCGTGAATGGCGTAGGCAATCGCGCCGTTGCGGTGGATTTCCTCGAAAGTGATTTCCCATTCGTTATGGCACTCTTCACCCGTCATAGTCACCATCGGGTACAGGGCTGCCCCGTTGTTAAAGCCCAGCATTGAGGCATTTTCGATGGCTTTTTGAAGGTGTTTATGGCGGTACACCAAGAGATTACGCGCCACTTTTTGATCAGCCGTTGCGAGGTAAAATGGCAAGCAGTACGCCTCGGTATCCCAGTAGGTACTTCCGCCGTATTTTTCTCCAGTAAAGCCCTTTGGTCCAATATTGAGGCGAGCATCTTCGCCCGTATAAGTTTGTTCGAGTTGGAAAATATTGAAACGAATTCCTTGCTGGGCCGCGTCAGTGCGACTGTCCGAGTCTCCTTCAATGATAATGTCGTTTTGTGCCCAACGGTCAGCCCATGCTTGCGCTTGCTCCGCTTTCATTTGTTCAAAACCTTTGGCCGAAATGCGCGCGATGTAAGCTTTGGCATTGGGGAGAAGGTCTTCAAGTGCGTGGTTCAACGAAGCCAAATTAACGGCATATTTGTACAACGTAATCTCTTCGTTGGCTTTGGCTTTTAGCTCAATCTCGCACGCAACGTATTTTTCCGACTTAACAGGTTTGTTTTGAAAATCAACACTTTGCCCATTGACAACGATGTCGATTTTCATTCCTGTACATACGTTGAACAACTCCGTTTTGAACGGGGTGTCTTTGGTACGCATCTCAAGGTAAGCTTCGCCGAAAGCGGTTTCTTTGTGGATTTCGTCCCAGAATTTCTCGCCGTAATTGGAGTCTTTGTTGCTAATATCGCCATCAAGCGAAGGAGTCAACGTAATGGTGCCGTCGAAATTGAGTGGCGTCACCGAATAGCGAATCGCTCCCGCTTCGTCATCAACAATACTACAAAAACGTTGGGCTTGTACGCGGATTTGTTTTCCGCTGGCGAGTGTAGCCACGAAGGTACGTTCCAAAATACCTTCTTTCATGTTGAGCACGCGCGAGTAATCGGATACGGGGCAAGTCGCCAAATCGAGGGTTTCGCCCTCAATGTCAACGTTAATCCCAATCCAATTGCAAGCGTTTAGTACTTTAGCAAAGTAGCGTGGATAGCCGTTTTTCCACCAACCGACGCGGGTTTTATCGGGATAAAAAACCCCCGCTACATAATTTCCGAGAAGTGTTTTTCCCGAAAATTGTTCTTCAAAGTTGCCTCGTTGGCCCATACGGCCGTTGCCAAGGCTGGTAAGACTTTCGGTGATTTCGTTGTATTCAGGATAAAATCCTTCCTCGATAATGCACCAAGGGTCGTGTTTTATGTAATTTTTCATCGTTAGAAGAGCCCACCCACTAGGGAAAGTGTTTAATCAAACCCCAAAATTAGGCATTTCGGGCGAGGGTTTTTATAACGATTTTTTCAATAATTAGTGGCGAGTTACCTTTTCGTGTTTACCACTCACTCAAACCTGCCGAAAATAGGAGCGTGGCTTTGGCTTTTTCGTACTTCGATTTCATGGATTCGAGCTTTACTTTTAGCTCATTGAGTTTCGACTCGCGCATGTTTAGCTGAAGCAATTGGGTTTCTCCAATGGCAAACCGCTGCTCGTCGGCACGTAGCACTTGGGCTTGACGTTCAATGGCAACTTGCTGGTTTTGAATCTGTTTTTCAAGGTTCAGTACTTCGTTATACGATGCTTGCACGTCGTTGTTGATTTCGCGGCGTATTTGCTGGAGTTCGAGGTTGTTTTGGGCTTGTTTGATGCGGATGGTTTCGAGCTTGCCGCGCTCTTTGCGAAATAGCAACGGCATCGAAAAATCAACATTCAGCTTGTAAAAAGCAGGAAAAGGCCCAGTCGATTTAGGGATTTCGAGCCCTGTTATAAAGCGATGCGTATAGTTGAGCGACGACAGTCCAATGTCGAATTTGGGCTTGAGCATTTCTCTTCCCAATCGCTCGTCAATGCGTAATTGTTGGGTTTTTATGTCCAACTTCTGGATTTCGGGATGTTTTTGTCGAGAAATGTCCAGCAGTTGGGTAAGTGTGTTGTTATCAATGCGTTGGGCAGGATTGAGCTGAGGAACGGCATTGTTGGGCAACTCGCGCGGGCCATTATTATCATCCCACAAATAATTGGAAAGAATAAGTCGGGCGTTTTGAAAATCCACCAAGGCTTGGTCGAGCATAATTCGTCGGTCGAGGAGCGTAACTTGGGCATCGGCGGTATCCACAGCGGGTAAGTCGCCTTGCGCTACGCGTTTTTTGACCAAATCGTACCGTTGTACGGCCAAATCGTGAAACTCTTGGACGAGGGCGTAGTTTCGGTACGCAAAATACCACGTCCAGTATTCTTTGGCAGCCGAAAGTATCAATTTATTGACCAATTTGACGCGTTCTACTTCGGCCATGTTTTGAAATAAACGGGCATTTTGAAGTGTAGCGCGGCGTTCGTCGATAACAAATCGCTGCAAGACAGGAACGGTAAAGCCTACGTAACTGAGTCCATCCAGTGGGGTACGAATATCGGTTCCCAGTACGTCGCCAACGTTCCGTTCAAAACCCGCTTTTACATCAATTCCCCCCCAATAAATAGGGACTTTGAGTTGGTTGTCCCAAAAGTTAAAATAAGCTTTGTTATCAAAATATTTACGGTCAAAGCTGGCTTCGAGTTTTGGGTCAAAGCCTCCTTTTGCCATCAGCAACTCAGCCTTGGCTTGGTCAGAAAGGTTACTGGCTTGCCGCAATACAGGGTGGTTTTTGGTCACCAACTCATAAAAATCGCGGTAAGAAAATACCTTGCCTGTGTCGGTCTGTGCCCATGTAGGTAAAAAAAACACGCAGCAAAGTAGGACGACAAATAACTTTATGACGAATTTCATCGATTTATACTTTTTATTTTTTCTCCTTCTCTTCCGCAGGTAAAATATCGCTGAGGTAGTCAGGCGGGAAACCATTGAGCTGACGCCATACTTCCCACCAAATCGGGACGTCTTTGAGCATCACAAAACCGTTTACACCAGAGCCAATGCGTAGCTGATCGGGCCATTTGTCGTTTTCATTCCCTTCGTGATCGGACTTGATAAGGAGGCGGTATTCGCCGTTTTTACTGTTGACGCGGTCAACAATGGCTACCGTTCCGCCAAAGGTTCCGACAGAAGTACCAGGCCAGCCCGAAAACTGCAATGCGGGCCATCCGTCAAATTCCAGCCGGACGTGGCGTCCAGGTTTGATGAGCGACAAATCCATGGCTTTTACGTATAGCTCTACGGCCAAATCGGGCTTGTCGGGTTGTAGCGTAACAATGGATTCTCCCTCTTTAATGGTTTCACCGATACCCGCTTTGAGGGTTTTGATGATGTAGCCAGCTTGTGGGGCGTGGACAACGTATTGCTCACGACGGATGCGGATGTTTTCGTATTTATTTTTGAGTTTTGATAACTCAGACTCCCCATCGGCGAGGCTTGACAAAGCTGAACTACGGTCCGAAAATGACTTGGCAATGTCTTTTTGGTAATCAACCTCAACTGAACTAAGTTCGATGCGTGCGTTGATGAGTTCATTTCGTGAAATGGCCAATTTCTGGCTTTGAGATGTTAATTTGGCTTGGTCTTCTTGAAACTTCACCCGACGACTCTCCAAGTCCACCAACGAAATCGTTCCGTCTTTGTACATGGCTTCTCCGCGTTCGAGTCGCTCTTTGGTAATGTCAAAACCACGATTGATGGCGATAAAATCGGCGCTGTCACTTTTTACTTTTAGGCGGGCTTGAAGCAATTTATTGCGCGTTTTTTCAAGGCTCAACTGTAGCCCTTGCCGTAACGACGAAATTTGAGAGTCAGTGGCTTGAATTTTGGCATTGTAAGCATTGATAGCCGCTTGTTTGGCTTGAATTTGCTCTTGCGTTCGGACAAGCACTTGGGGGTCAAAATAATCGTCTTTGATTTCAGAAATCGTCAAAAGCGTGTCGCCTTTTTTGACATAATCACCCTCGCGAACGTGCCATTCCTGAATTTGTCCCGCCACGGCATTCTGGATGTTTTGGGGACGGTCTTTAGGGGTAAGTGCTGTGACGTAGCCTTTTCCGTTGATGTTTTGTTGCCAAGGTAAAAACATCACCAGAATGAGTACAATGACAATACCCAAAATCCAGCGATACACAATCCGTGCTGTTCTGGGGGAATGGAGGGTATGAAGTGAATTGACTTCGTTTTCGATGGCAGGTACATTGACCCGCTGTTTTGAGATATTGAGCATGGTCTTAGTTTTCGAGCGTTGCAACGTGCTTTAATACGGTTTTGTAAGGGCCTTCGGCCAAGATTTGGCCTTCTTCCAAGACCACAACGCGGTCGCAGGCGCCCATGAATGCGGGGTCGTTGGAAAGCACCACGAGCGTCCAATTGTGTGCGGGGTCAGTCAAAAACTCAATGATTCGGAGGCGTTCGCTGCGTTCTATTTGCCGAAGGGCATCGGTATATAAAAGTAATTTAGGCTGTGTGAGCAAACAACGAGCAAGGGCGATTTTGGTGACAAAACTCAACGAGAAATGGCGTCCACCCGAAATGATAGAGGTGGCAAGGCCATCGGGCAATTGCGCAATTTCTTCGGTGAGGTGTAGCTTTTCTAAGGCATCTTTGACGTGTTCTAACGTGATTCCTGCGCGTCCCATCGTCAAATTTTCGAGAATAGTGCCGTCGAAAATTTCTTGGTTGGGGAAGTTCATACTCAGGTAGTTTCGTAGGGTGGTGATGTCTAAGTCTCGCATAGAAACTCCGTTATAGATAAGGCTGCCTTCATACTCAGTAAGTACGCCCGAAAGTAATTTCAGAAGCGTGTGCTTTCCCGAGCCGTTTTGCCCCGTCAAACAAACCCGCTCTCCAGGCTGAATATCCATTGAAAGTCCTTTGATGGCGGGATGAGAAGCATCGGGGTATGTGTAGCTCAAATTGCGCGTTTTAAGCTCAAGTCCTTTGGGAAATTGGGTAGCTGAAAAGCGAAAACCGCCTTCTCTTTCCAACGTTAAATCCGAAACATACCCCAGTTTATCGACGGCAGTGAGAAGGTCAAAAACTACGTCGATGCTCAGAAGAAGTTTTTCAACGGCGCCCGTCAACAACACAATTACGATTTCGGACGCAACAAACTGTCCCAACGAGATTTGACGGTTGACAAGCAGGTAGGTGCCCAAAATCAACAAACCACCAATAACAACCACCTTGAACGCCAACGAGTAGTAGTAAAATACTTGTAAGATTTTGAAGTGCTTGTTTCGGTAGGTTAGGTAATTGGTCACGAGCCCGTCCATGCGCTGAATGGGGAGTTGGGTGGTTCCTGCGGTTTTAAAGGAAAATAACGTGCTGGCCATTCCTTCGAGCCAAGCCACAACACGGTATTTGTATTTTGATTCTTTGATGCTGGTTTCCATTCCTTTGCGTCCGTTGATTCGGATGATAGCAAAGAAGATAAGAATGACAAATAAACTAAAAGCAATAAAGAAAGGGTGGTAAAATGAAAGTAAAAGCAAACCAAAAATGATTTGTAACAAAGCAGCGGTAAGCTCAATCAAAAACTTAGGAAGCGATTTTTGAATGGTCAATACGTCAAAAAAGCGGTTCATAAGCTCCGTAGGATTGTCCTGACGTAGGGCTTCGTATTTCAGACGCGGCACACGATAGGTAAACTCAAAGGCAGCTTTGGCAAAAATCCGCATTTGCAGGGTTTCTACCAGCGATACTTGGATGATTTGCATAATTCCACTTCCAATAAGCCCCAAAACAACCAGGCCCATCAGCACATAAACCGAGCTAAACACCGAACCACTCGAAACCAAGCTAAAGATAGCTTGTACACCCAAGGGCAACACAAGGCTGATGAGCCCGACAACCACGGCGTAGAAATAGATGTATCCAATGTCTTTGCTTTCGTTGCGTAGCAGACGTATCAACCGTTGAACGGGGCTGAGAATTTCGTTCTCGGTTTGACTCAGCGTGCTATCGTCGCTCACCAAAGGCTGCATCGGAAAAGCCGTGATGTACAGTACTTGACCATTTTTGGAAGTGTCGGACTGGTTTTCAAACACTAGCGGAGATAATACCTCTGCTGTTGTATGACGGGGGCGATTTTCGATGATGGGGCTCCAGAGAATGGGTGTTCCTTGGTCATCTTTCCCCACAATTACGGGCGTTAGACCCAAATTATGCTTTTCAAAATAAAGAACAGGATGAGTAGCCGATTCAATAAATGGAACAAATTGATTCTTTGGTAAGCAATTAACGACCAACGTGAGGTTGTTGTGCCGCGCGCTTCGGTGAAGGTCTTCAATAAACCGATGGATGTCGGTTCCTGAATACGAAGACGTGTGTTCGACTTGATCGTAAGTCGTTCGGTGGGTTACAACGGGTTGCCCAGTCGAAATGGCAAGTTGTTCTACAATTTGCCTTATATACTGCGAATTCATGTGGTTTCTTGGATGGGTTGATAGTTGAAAAAGCAATAGACCGTTATATTTGTTCCAATATTAATTAATTCTAACTCAATTCTAATATAGGTCTATTTTGGCAAACAAAGACGAAAATAGGACAATGAGGCATGTACATTTTGCTTTTCGTATGACCATTTTGTTAAGAAATTACTCTCTACTAAACTGGACTTTGGTAGGCATGGTTTTGACTTTGGGGATAAATTCTTGTACCTCCCCCTGCAACGACTGTGAAACTACAGTGAAAGGTAGTGATTTTTTTCCACTAGAGGTAGGGCGATTTGTGGAATATGACGTAAACGAAGAAGAAGTAGCCCTTGGACGCCCAGCGGTGGTTCGGGCGTTTCAATGGAGAGAAAAGGTGGCCGAAAGTTATCTTGACCCTGCGGGGGAGAAAGTGTATCGCATTGCTCGTTTTCGCCGAACACTGGAAGGCCAGCCGTGGACGCCAGATTCTACATTTACGGTACGGTTAAAAATTGACTATGCTGTCCGCAACGAAAGTGGACGAGAATACGTAAAAATGGTATTTCCTGTTTCTGAAAAACGTTCGTGGAATGGAAATATTTACAACAATTTGGGGGAAGATGAGTATGTATTAAAAGACGTAAATAAAGCGTTGAAAATAGCAGGAACTGCCTTTGACCGAACGGTAACGGTGGTGCAACAAAACGACTCTACGTTGGTGAATCAAGATAAACGGATAGAAACATACGCAGCGGGCGTGGGACTAATTTATCGGGAACGAATTAATGTGCAATTTTGCTCATCCACACCTTCCTGCATCGGCAAGGCACAAATAGATTTTGGAACACGGCAGCTCGTTCGTTTTAAACGTGCAGGAGTAGAGTAGGTGAGGAGAGCGAGTGTCGAAGGTAGAATGCAGAATGTCGAATCGTGAGGAGGGTTGCTCACAACCCGACGAGAGCGTGTCGAAGGTAGAAAGTTGAAATTTATTGCTCCAGAGGAGCTACATCTTTGTAGAGAATGTCGAAGGTAGAATGCAGACGGGGGCGCCCGAGCGATGTCGAATTTGGATTTCTAATACTGTATTTACTAGAAAAAGAGTAAAATATATATAAAAAAAACATATACAAATGATTGATAATCAGAGGGTAAAATTGCTTTTTGTGGCGGTGTTCACTTGGCTTTTTATGTGGGGTGGGATGGTGCAGGCGCAGACCGCCAAGTACTTGGTTTTATTAAAAGACAAGACAGGTACACCCTTTACGACCGACAAACCTACGGCCTATCTGAGTCAGCGCTCCGTAGATCGTCGTTCGCGGCAAGGGATTGCGTTGACGTTGAGAGATTTGCCTGTCAATCCTAGTTATGTATCTCAAATTCGTCAAACGGGTGCCAAAGTTTGGTACACATCCCGTTGGTTAAATGCCGTATTGGTTGAGGCAACCTCCGCACAACTGACGGCCATTCGGGCGTTGTCGTCGGTGAAAGGGATTGAGTTTAATCGCGCCCTTCGTACGGCCCGTTTGTCTGCCGAAAAACAAACCAATGCCACGCAACAAAAATTTGGGATGGACGCTTTCAATTACGGAGCTTCGCTTAGCCAAATTCAAATGTTGGGTGCCGATGCCATGCACGACCAAGGCTACAATGGCAAAGGAATGTTGGTGGCGATTTTGGATGCAGGTTTCTTAAATTCCAATACAAATCCTGCGTTGAGTACGTTGTTTTCTGACAAACGCGTGGTAGTTACCTACGATTTTGTAGCCAACGAAACCAGTGTTTACGAAGACCATTCGCACGGAAACAACGTGTTTAGTATCATGGCAAGCTTTAAAGAAAATAGCTTGATTGGCCCAGCTTACGGAGCGTCTTACGCGTTGCTAAGAACAGAAGACGATAATAGCGAATCGCGCTTGGAGGAGGCCAATTGGCTAATTGCGGCCGAGTACGCCGATAGTTTGGGTGTCGATGTCATCAATACTTCATTGGGTTACAATCAATTTGATAACGAAGCCGATGATTATACCTATGCCGACATGAACGGTAAAACGACGCTCATTACGCGAGCCGCCGATTGGGCAGCAGCAGCAGGCATGATAGTGGTAGCCTCGGCTGGCAACGAAGGGGCGAGCGCGTGGAAATACATTTCAGCCCCTGCCGATGCCGATTCGATTTTGGCCGTAGGAGCCGTGGGAAGTACCAAAGCGTTGGCATCGTTTAGCTCCATTGGTCCTTCAGCCGACGGGCGCGTGAAACCTGATGTGTGTGCCCAAGGTGCTTTAACGGTACTTTCAAATCAAGCAGGTACGGTAACGGCGGGTAACGGAACGTCGTATTCTGCCCCGTTGATTGCGGGTTTGGTTACGGCCTTTTGGCAATCGCAACCGCAACTTACCGCCATGCAAGTAATTGATTGTATTCGTCGAGCAGGGGATCGTTTTGCCAGCCCAACCCCTCAATTTGGCTATGGCATTCCCACATTTGCGGCGGCAACGGAGGTGGCACGGGCCAAATATTTGCCCATGGGTGTTGGGGGAAATAAACCAACGGAAGCCATTGTATTTCCGAATCCATTGGGGAATGTCAATGCGTTACAGATTCAATGGGGAGCTGAATTTACGGGCAAAAAAGTAGAGGTCGCACTGACGGACGTGGCGGGGCGAGTATGGCTACAGCAATCGGTCATGGCCAACGAACCATCAAGTAAATTGACACTACCGACGGCAATGCCCCAAGGGAGTTATGTATTAAAAATGAACGATAACGAACGCGTGCGGGTTTTGAAAGTAATCAAATAAGAAAAAAGTTTACATGAAACCACACATTAAAATCGACATTGTTTCGGACGTTGTTTGTCCGTGGTGCTACATCGGAAAGCGCCGTTTGGAAAAAGCAGTTGACCAGCTCAAAGACGATTATACGTTTGAAATCAGCTATTTGCCTTTTCAGCTTTCACCCGATACACCGCTGGAAGGTGAAAATATGAAGGAACGACTTTCGGCGAAATTTGGCGGAGAAGAGCGTTTTTATGAATTGACCAACCAAGTATCAAACGTGGCGGCGGGCGAAGGGCTAGAATTTGATTTGGTGAACCAACAAATTTCACCCAACACGCACGGTTTGCACCGTTTGGTTTGGTTTGCCCAGCAAAAAGGCAAACAATTGGAATTGGTAGAGGCATTCTTTAAAGCTTATTTTGAAAACCGTGTTAACCTTGCCAATGTCGAAAACGTAGTAGCAGTGGCGCAGTCGGTGGGGTTAGATGCGGAAGAAGTTCGCCAATTTATTGCTTCTGAAAAGGGGTCAGAAGAAGTGGATCAACTTCTTTACCAAAATCGTTTGATGGGCGTAAGCGGTGTGCCGTATTATATCATCAATGACAAATACGCCGTATCGGGCGCGCAGCCAACGGACTTGTTTTTACAAGCATTGCCAGATATTGCGGTAAAAGCCCCCATTCAAGCGCCAACGCAAGGAGAAGCATGTGACCTCGAAACGGGAGTATGCTAATGCCTCCTTTTCGCATTATTTCGTTTGCGTTGTTGCTGGTTACGTTGGCCGTCAATATCTCGATGCCTCTTTTTCGGGTATATGCGGCTGAAGCGGGTCTCAACAACGGCCAAACAGCCTTAGTCTTGGCAGCGTACATCACAGGTATGCTGCCTTGTTACGTTTTTCTAGGGGGGATTTCTGATCGAATCGGGCGAAAACCTGTGCTGATTGTCAGCGTTTTTTGTTCTTTTTTAGCTACCCTCGTCATTACTATTTTTCCCAATGTAACGGCTTTGGTGTTCGCTCGGATGTTACAAGGGGTTGCTTTGGCATTGAGTATGGGCACTGGAACCGCCTATTTAACCGAAGTTCTGTACCCCGATAAAAATGCGCCAACCAAAGCCGCTAATTTGGCTTCACTTTCTACGGCAATTGGTTTCAGTGGAGGCGCACTTGCCACAACTTTGTATTTGCTCGTTGATTTTCAGCTTGTTCCGCCTACTTATTATTTGCTTTTAGGAGTTACTTTTATTGGGCTTATCCTTCTTTTTACGTTGCCCAATCCCAAACCCATTGGTGGCAATATCCTTCGACTTCCGTATTTTCCCAAAGGCTCGTTTCCTGTCAACATGGCCATTGCCATTTGTTGGGCGGCAACGGGCACGGTCATTGCCATTATCCCAACCCAATTGGCGAAATTTCATCTGACGCCCTACGCGGGCTTTTGCTTGGTCTTAATCAACTGGACGGGCGCTTTCTTGCAACCTTTTATTCGTAAAAACGACCCGAAACAATCGGTACGCATCGGTTATGTACTGGTACCGTTGGGTTTCGGGCTTGTAGTTTTGGGTAGTCACTTGGGGCAATTGTGGGTAATTTTGAGTGGAACTACACTCATTGGCTTGGCGGCTTATGGCTTTTCGTACGTGGGAGGCTTGGCTTTGATTGCTAACTACGGCGGGGTTCAGCGAGCAAGGGCGGTGTCGGGCTACATGTTTATGGGCTACATCGGCTTCGGAATCCCAGCTATTTTTCTCGGCTACTTGTCTGACCACGTCGGTATTGTCAATGCCTTGTTGGTGTTTGAGGTAGTGATTAGTGCTTTGACGGTTTATTTGCTTCGTATTTTTCGGTAAAAATATCATTTGTAAAAAAGTAGTGGCAGCAATAGGGGGGAGGCTGCGCTGAGTTGTCATGGGTTTGAAGGTCTTAAAAACAACCTTTCTTACAGCTATGAAACTTTTGAGTATGCTTCTGGTAACAGGGGCGTTGGGTACTTTTTGTGCCGACGAAACGCCTTCAAAACTACATTTTCCCGAGCCTCCGCGCACATCAAATCATTTGTTCTACATCCAACGGAGCAACAACATCAATACCGTCATGTACGAGGCGAATGTCGGTTCGGACAAAAAATTGGACGATGAAAGTCCGATGAACGTATATTGGATACGGTACGCCGACCGTGGGCAACGCGAAGATCTCTCTACGCTTCAGTGGCAGCTAGCTTATGGCTACAAACACCATTCAACTCCTACTGCCAACACCTATGAAATTTCCTTGAATGCGTTTAAGAAACGTCAAATTTGGGTTACGTATCAAGAAAATAAACCCGTGGCTATGACCCATATTAATGGCCGTAAAGTGCTGTTACAGAAAGTGTTTGTGCAGTTGGCCAATAGTGCGTTTATTCCAAAAGTAAAGTACGTAGAGCTTTTTGGTTTCGATACTGACACCCATGCCAAAGCGTATGAACGTATTGACATTCAGTGATTTCTTATTCGATATCCTCCATTTTTAATTCGACATTCTGATGAATCCTTTGCAGTTTGAACAAGACGTGCAGCCACTATTGCTGTACGCAGCCCCCATTATTTTTATTTTTGTAGCCCTTGAATACTGGTTTTTACGCCACGACCCGCATCATCATTACGATGCTGATGATTTGAAAGCTTCGGTCGGAATCGGGGTTGGGAGTTTGGTTATCAATGGATTATTGAAAGCGTTTACGGTTGGTTTGAGTTTGTTTTGTTACGAACTGGTGCCGTGGCGGATACCCAATACGTGGTGGGCGTGGGTATTGGCGTATCTGGGCATTGATTTTTGTAATTATTTTGCTCATTACATTGCGCACAAACAACGGATTTGGTGGGCTACCCACGTAACCCATCATTCGTCGGAACACCTAAATTTGTCCACTTCGTTTCGAAATTCATGGACGCAACACATCAAAATCATCTTTTTCTTGCCCGTTTGGTTATCAGGTATTCACCCCGTGATTACGTTTATGTGTTACCAAATCGACTTGCTGTATCAGTTCTGGATTCATACGGAGGTCATTACTAAATTGCCTCGCTGGTTTGAGTATATTTTTGTTACGCCGTCGCACCATCGGGTGCATCATGGCAAAAATGATGCTTACCTTGATAAAAACTTTGGAACTACTTTTATACTTTGGGACCGATTGTTTGGGACGTTTCAAGAAGAAACCGAAAAACCCGTGTATGGGCTAACGAAGCCTGTGACTTCCAACAATGTGGTCTATCTCAATTTTCACGAGTGGCGAGACATTGTTAGGGATGTTAGGAAGGCGAAAAGCTGGCGAGAAGTAACGGGTATTTTGTTTGGGCCGCCGTAATATTTTGGTATATAAAAGCAAATTAAAGCCTTAAATCGTCTTTCTTTGTAGCTTCATTGGTGCGTTTTTCAACCAAAATCTCAGAAAAGATGGATTTATTAAAAACTCAAATAGGGCGTTTGCGGGTCATTGGTTTTATAGAAGGCGTTTCGTTTCTGCTTATCTTGTTCATAACCATGCCATTAAAGTATTATGCCGAAATGCCAGGCCCCAATAAAGTGATTGGCATGGTACACGGTTTGCTGTTTGTGTTGTACGTATTGGCGGTTGTGCAGTGTAAAATTGAGTACAACTGGCCTCTGAAAAAAACGGCTTTGGCGCTACTCGCCTCGATTGTTCCTTTTGGTACTTTTTGGGCCGACGCGAAGTTGTTTCGTCAGGTATAATTCTGTGATGAATGGAGCGGAGGATATTTTATTTCTCCGCTTATTAAAGTTCCTTTATTTCGTCGGCAGAAAGGTTGGTGTATTTCATGATTTTTTCAACCGAAACCCCGTCATCTTTCAGTTCTCTTGCGACTTTTTTTACTCCGTCCAATTCAGCCGTTTTTACTACTTCTTTTACCTCAATGTACGTCATTAGGCTCTCTTGATACAACTCAAACTGTTGAGGCGACATATTTGCTATTTCGGCTACTTCAAAGGCTTTTTCAAAAATAGGCTCTTTTAGTATGGTTGGTATCTCATCAAAACTTTCTAGTTTTTTCAAGAAGTAAATCCATTTATCGAAATGGCTTTGAAGTTCATGTTCTGTTTTTGAAAACAAGGGCATTTGCAAAAACTTGAATGTTAATTTATCAAAGAAAATATCGCCGTCTTGGTCTTTGAGCTTAACGCTTCGCAAAAACTTCTGTTTTTCTTCTTGTTCATCATATTGAAAATCAAGAATAGCAATCATGTAAATAGGAGTGAGTCGAAAATCCCATTCACCCCTTTTAGCTTGTTCGCGAATAGGAAACGTTGCATAAAAAAGTGAGCGGTCTTTGAAGAAATTCACCTTTGCTTTCTGCATTTCAACAATGATTCTTTCACCACTTTTTGTTTGGCAATGAATGTCAAATATAGCTTTTCGTTCAATGGGTATTTCTGCAAAACCTTCTACATTACGAAAGTTAAGTTCAGTTATTTGATGATGTTGAGGAAGAAGCTGATTTAAAAAATCAATCAATAAGTCTTTGTTGGCTTCTTCACCAAACAATTTTTTAAAGCCAAAATCGGTATAGGGATTGATGTATTTAGCCATTCGCGCATTGATTTTAATGCAATTTACACATTATTCTTTGTTTCATTTTGCTAAGATACGTAGGTACAGGTTGAACGCATTAAAATATAAAGCGGCTATTGATTGCTCCAGAGGAGCTACATCTTAGTAGAAAAATGAATCAAATCCACCACAAAGCCCCATCTAGGCGGACGACGTTCGGTCAAAGATGTCACCCCGATGGGGCTTTTGGATGGCCTTTATCCCTTTTTTCTATTAAGATTTAGCCTCGCTGAGGCTACTTTTTTTAATGCGTTCAACCTGACGTAGGTACGACTTATTGTGTTGTTGGATGCTCACATCCAACAACACAAACAAAAATCCCCCGCTCAGCTAAGAACGGGGGATTTTTGTTGTGTGTTCGGTTACTCATAACCGAACGTATGCAGAGGAGAAACCGAAATTACTTATAAACCAAAAGCAGCTTTTACGGCGTCAACGTAATCAAGTTTTTCCCAAGTGAAAAGTTCCACTTCTACTTCAGCGACTTGACCAGCGTTTTTGAACACTTTCGTTACTACTTGCGACTCGCGACCCATGTGGCCGTAAGCGGCTGTTTCTGAGTAGATTGGGTTGCGGAGTTTGAGGCGTTGCTCAATCGCATACGGACGCATATCGAATACGCTTTCTACGATTTTAGCGATTTCACCGTCGTTCAATTTTTTGCCATTTTCGCCTTTTACTTTCGATGTTCCGTACGTGTTTACGTACAAACCGCAAGGTTTAGCTACTCCGATAGCGTATGAAATTTGTACCAATACTTCGTCGCAAACGCCTGCTGCTACCAAGTTTTTGGCAATGTGGCGCGTCGCATAAGCTGCCGAACGGTCCACTTTTGAAGGATCTTTGCCTGAGAAAGCACCACCACCGTGCGCTCCTTTGCCACCGTACGTATCAACGATGATTTTACGGCCTGTCAAACCAGTATCGCCGTGAGGGCCACCGATTACGAACTTACCCGTTGGGTTGATGTGGTACGTAATTTGGTCGTTAAACAACTTGCGCAACGAAGGTTTCAACTTAGCTTTTACGCGTGGAATTACGTAGGTAATGATGTCTTTGCGAATTTGTGCCAACATCGTTTCGTCATCGCCAAAGTCGTCGTGCTGCGTTGACACTACGATGGTGTCAATACGGATAGGCTTGTTGGTGTCAGAGTATTCGATTGTTACCTGCGACTTTGCGTCAGGACGAAGGTACTTGATGCGTTTGTTTTCGCGACGGATAGCCGCAAGTTCTTCCAAAATCTTGTGCGACAAGTCCAACGCCAACGGCATGAAGTTGTCGGTTTCGCGCGTGGCGTAGCCAAACATCATTCCTTGGTCACCTGCACCTTGGGCATTTGCCTTACTTTCAAAATCATCTGCTGCTTGACGGTCAACACCTTGGTTGATGTCGGCTGATTGTTCGTGAATGGCCGAAAGAACACCGCAAGAGTGCGCTTCAAACATATACTCAGCTTTGGTATAGCCGATTTTGGCGATTACTTCACGTGCAATTTGCTGCACATCGAGGTATGTTTTGCTGTTTACCTCACCTGCCAGAACTACTTGGCCAGTTGTAACGAGCGTTTCACAGGCTACTTTTGACGTAGGGTCAAACGCCATGAAGTGGTCAATAAGGGCGTCCGAAATTTGGTCGGCGACTTTGTCGGGGTGGCCTTCCGATACCGATTCTGAAGTGAATAAATAAGGCATTCTTCTATTGTATGATTTACGAAGTATGAATTACGATTTGTGTGTCGTTGAATTTTAGAGAGCAAAAATAGGTTATTTTCAGAGATAAAGAAAAAAGAACGAACTTTGTATCCCCGCAAGGGAGTGTTTTTGGGGATTAATTATTTTACGTACCTATTTTTGGTGAGCAATGGTAAAAATTGAAAATATAGAATTAGGAGACTTCCCTCTGTTGTTGGCGCCGATGGAAGATGTGTCTGACCCGCCGTTTCGGGCAGTGTGTAAAGAAGGAGGCGCTGATTTGATGTACACCGAGTTTGTCTCGTCGGAAGGTTTGATTCGCGATGCGGCCAAAAGCGTGCAAAAGCTAGATATTTTTGAATACGAGCGTCCTATTGGGATTCAGCTTTTTGGGAGTGACATCGAAACCATGGGCGAATGCGCCAAAATCGCGACCAAAGCAGGCCCTGATTTGATTGACATTAACTACGGCTGCCCTGTAAAACAAGTCGCTTGTCGCGGGGCGGGGGCGGCTTTGTTGCAAGACATTCCCAAAATGGTTAAAATGACCGAAGCCGTAGTGAAAGCGACTCACTTGCCCGTGACGGTTAAAACCCGCTTGGGCTGGGATGAATCCACCAAAAATATCCAAGATGTAGCCGAACGCTTGCAAGATATTGGTATCAAGGCATTGACTGTACACGGGCGCACGCGCGTTCAGATGTATAAAGGTGATGCTGACTGGACGCTCATTGGTAAAATCAAAGACAACCCACGCATTCAAATTCCCATTTTTGGCAATGGTGACATTGATAGCCCCGAGAAAGCCATTGAATACCGCAATCGCTTCGGCGTGGATGGCATTATGATTGGACGGGCGAGTATCGGATATCCTTGGATTTTTAACGAAATCAAACATTTTATCAAAACGGGCGAGCACTTAGCGCCGCCTACCACCGCCGAGCGTGTACGGGTATGTCGTAAACACCTCGATTTTTCGATTAAATGGAAAGGTGAACGTACGGGTATTTTGGAAATGCGTCGCCACTACGCTACTTATTTTAAAGGCTTGAACAATTTTAAACCCTACCGAATGCGTTTAGTGGAAACCCTCGACTACGCTCATATTCTAAAGATTTTGGATGAAGTAACCGACATCTACGCCCTAGAAAAAGTAGAAGCGTAGGGGATTCATCAAACCTTTTGAACTATGCGTACTCACTGGTTAAGTAGTTGCCTTGTGTTGTTGATAACAACGTTGGCAGTGGCTCAAAAAAACACCCAAGGTATTTCGGGGCAAGTACTTTGGAAGGCAGGGAATTTTATGCCTACCATCGGTGCCAAAGCATCAGTTCCTAAGGCAGTGCCCGTAGTGAGAGAGCTGTATATTTATGCTTTGACGAACGACAAACAAGTAGAAGCGGGAGAAGAAGCAGGTTTTTATCAAAAAGTAAATTCAAAACTTGTCCGAAAAGTAAAAACCGATAAAAAAGGGCGTTTTTCAGTGACGCTGCCAGTGGGCTACTATTCTGTTTTTACCAAAGAAGAAAAAGGGCTTTATGCCAATCTATTTGATGATGCCATGAATATTAACCCCGTCCAAGTCCAAAAACGTCGCTGGACAAAAATGGATGTGGTGCTTGATTATCAGGCGGTTTATTAAAAACAGAACCTCCCGAAAGTTCAAAACTTTCGGGAGGTTTGTTATTTCTACTCCCTAACTACCTTCACCGAAGACTCTATTTTCCCGTTTCGTTTGTAGGAAAGAATGTAAGTCCCCGACGAGAGTTCATGGGTCGAGACTTCCACTTCGTTTGCATTGCCTGTGAGGGTAACCGTTTTGACCAATTTACCTTGAATGGTATGAAGTTCAAGCTGCGATTTGTCGGTCAAACTCCTTGATTTGAGCAAGTTATCCAGCTTTACTTTCATTACATTTTCAAACGGATTGGGCATTACTTTTAACAATGATGGTTCCAATTCTTTTTCTTCCTCAAGGGCAGGAGTTACCTCAACGGCGGCTTCTCGTGCAGTAGCATGAGAAGGTTCTGACAAGAGGTTGGCAGGAAGCATTTGGGCGCAATTCCCTGCGGTTCCCATACCTGGCGTTATTGTTATGGTACGACAAGCTTTGGCTACGCACTCACAAGGGCCATTACCGTTGTCAGCATAAACGGTCAAGCAGACATTATACGTACCTGCACTGAGGTAAGTGTGTGAGAAGGTAGCACTGTTTGACCAGTTACCATCACCAAAATCCCAATGGTAGGCGGAGATAGGATACGTACTTGCACTGCCTGTTGAATTAAACAATACTTGCAAGCCATTGGCGGCATAACTGATACATGGCGTGACGGTGCACACACATTTTGCTACCACAATTTGGTACGTAAGTGTTTGTTTGCCGCAACCATTGTCGTAGGTGAGTGTAACCGTGTAAGTACCTGGATTAGCATAAGCATGGCTTGGGTTAAGCGCTGTAGAGGTAAATCCATCGCCAAAGTTCCACAATACATTTTGAACAGGACAATCGCTTGTTACCAATCGCAACGTCACGGGTAGTCCCAGACAGGCTGTTTTGGGAACGGTAATGGCGGGAGTGCAGCAACATTTTTTCGATTCGGTTTTGGTGCAAGTAGTACCATTAGCAAACGTAATGTTGTAAGTAATAACTACATTGCCGCTCGAAGTAGCTTTGAAACACGCATCAACAGTCGTAGAGTCGCAAGTACCCGTCGGGGTAAAGGTATAAGTTGAAGCTCCTACGTAGCTTGTCGGTGCGGGGTTGCAGGTCCATGCCAAGTTCGTAAACGTACCGTTGGTCAAAGTTACCTTGATTTGTTTTACTGGACACGCGACTTTCAATTTACTGCAACACAATTTGTCGGTCTGAACAATTTGGGTTTTTTCGCAACAATTTACCGCTGCGGCATCAATGGAAACACAGGCCAAATTAGACTCACTTGGGGTGAGGTTTACGTCGGTATTGGCGTTGTTGATGTACATCAGGGCTGCGGCTGTTGCGGCAAAGGTGTTACACGCTTTTTGGGTGTTTTGTGCTGTGGCGCTTACCAAAGCCCTGAAGTCATATTGCTGCGTAGCGGTTGGCATAAAACTACTGCCAAAATTCGCTTTTACATTACGAGCACTGAGCGCTGCGGCTGTCCAAGTGGTGGTATTACAACCCCCAGGAGAATACGATAGGTCAGGAAGGCAAATGTTGACCGAATTGGCGTAAGTGGATGAAGCGCTCAATGGCGTTGCACTTACAAAATTTTGGTGCAAGACATCAAATTGACTACCACGGCTAACTGGGCGGTTGAGCATCAAATAATCCGTCGTTACGTTGTCGCGGGGGAGCATGTCAAAGAATAACAGATTTTTGAGCGCAGCTCCTGTTTTAGTCAATCCCAAGCGATATATCACGTTTGTATTAGGATTGGTGACCGCGGAGGTAGCGAAGGTTGCGCCGTTGTCTTTGCTTACTTTTTTATCCAACGTAAAGCCAAAAACCGCGTTTGTTGTCAAATATTCGGTATTGGAGGTAGCTAGTACTGCCGACAAATTGGAATGAACTCTAAAGAAGTTAGGAATAACGCCAACGGCAGCATTGTTGAGGACTTTTACGTCAAATTCGATGAAATAAAACGGTACGCCAGCGGTTCCATACTGACCACAGTTGGGGTAATAAACATTGGCGCAGCTAGTACCGATGGTTGGGGTATTCCAACGCAGGTTGTTTCCTGCGTGGGCAGTAGAAACGCCCGTCCAGGCAGTAGTTCCAGCGGGGATACCCGAGCCTGCCGTACATACTGGGCTGTAATTACTTGAGGTATAGTAGGTTTCGTTTCCGACGTACTGCAAATTTGCATTCAATAAATCATTGATGTAAGCGCCCGATAGCACAGCTGTACCGATGTTTTGAACCCGTAAACGATACCGCAACACTTGCCCTTGGCTATAAGTGGTTTGTTTGTTACAAATTTCTTTGAAAGCACAAACGTTGGTTGTTGGCGGATAAATCGCGATGGTATTACAAGATGTACGAACCGTCGTAGGATTAGGCATAGGATACCTTAAACTCGCACAGTTCATAATACTGCTTGGTGCTATTGAATTGATTGTGAAGTTGATGCGGTACGAAACGCAAGCTCCTACGGCGAGCGTGCCATTGTTTTGGAAATAAATGGCAGGATTATTCCCTAACGTGGCGGTGTAAGTTTGGGTCGAAGTGGCATTGACCAACACATTGGACGAGTTGACATTGATTGTCACGGGGTTAGCCGCTGTTCCTGTTACCTGAATGCTCGTGACCGTAATGCCCGTCGGGATGTTGTCATACACATTGAAGCTGGTGAGTGGAGAGGTGCCATTGTTACAGACGACGATGTTGTAGTAGCCTGCGCAACCACGAGCATTGCCCGAAACATAGGCATATTTACTGATTTGTCCAGAGGTAACTGGTGCTGATTTGGTCACACAAATTTGGAGTGAATCGGCGTGTTTTCCGCAATTGGGCGAGGTGGGTTTGCCCAAATCACCCGTTAACACTGCTTTATTCGTGCGACTGGTGTTAATGGCAAAACCAGGATAATAGATTTTGATTTTGGCCTGCCGCTGGAAATAGTTTTGCGTAGCATCAAGCGTCCCTAAGCCTGTCCAAGTGATATTGGTGCCCGATGCAGTGATCGTGCCCGTAGCGGGAGCAATGGGTGCACCGCTAATAAATACGGCACCTGCTGGCATTCGATCCACAATGGAGGCATTTTCCAAATTGAGAAAACCGTACAATCCCGTGTTTTTATAAACCGAGACAATGTATTCAACGGTGTCGCTCAAAGTCGCCCACTGGCATGTGCCGCCCGTGTAAGCCAGTCCACTGGGTACTTTATACACTTTCCAGGGGTCGGTGGCTTGGGCGGTGGTGCTTACGTAGCCCGTACAGAGCTCAGCGCCTGTGGAGGTTCGTAAGCAAGCGCGGTTGCGAGCGGTTTCTCCGTTACAGGTCGTTCCAGCGGGAAACTTTACATTGATTTGAAAAGAGCCTGAGCAAGTTGAAGTCGTAGCGGGTACCTGATACGAAACTTGCGTACCTCCGACAACGGTTGTTTGAGATACGTTCGGTGTACCGCATACTGCCGTCGCAATGACGTTGTCAACCACCAATGGGCTAGGTACTACATCCGTGATGGTCGTAGCAGGTGAACCCGCAGGAATGGTGTAAAAAATCGTGTAGGTAAAACCTACTCCCGTAGGAGTCGTCGAATTACTAACCACTTTTTTCAAAAAGTAACCACCAAGGTTAGCTTCCTGAGAGGTCGGAGAGTTTTGGGCAAAAGAGCATATCGCCAATGACCAAAACAACAAAACCCTCCACCAATGTGTAGTAAATGGTTGTTTCATAAGGTAAGTAAGAATGTAAGAAATAGAAAAAATTAATGCGTTTTTAACGCAAGTGTTGAAGCATATCAACGGAGAAATAGAAGCAAAAATAATGCCGTTTCCTACGAGTGTGTAGGAAAAATGCACATCTAAAAAGGAATACTATGGTTTTGGAAACATACCCATTAATTGAATGTTAATGAGCATGTTAGTGAAAGTGTCATCAAAAATTGTGCCACATTTTTATTGCAACGCATACAATGCAAAGGAAGCCAGCCAGTGCTCGCCGCCGTAGCCACCATTGGTGATTTGGGGTAGGGTTGTATTGATAAAATGCTGTGATGCTTTGAGCATATTTGCCCGACGAGGGTCGGTTTTGGGAAGGGCTTCAACAATGCCTTTCAAGCACCAAGCCCGACTCAACGAAAGCCCATCTAAGTGAACAATCTGCATGTCGTTTCGGTCGCTTACGACGGGGAGTTTGAGAATGTTTTGCAAACCAGCGGCAGGCATAAATCCATTGAACCACTTGGTGAATGCAGCGGGCGTCAAGATACGTCGCATTAGGTCTGCTACTTCCAGACTCGGGGATAAAAAATCGGAACCATCGGGTTCTTGGATGGCGGGTGCTTGCGTATTGTTTAAATAAAAATACTTGGCTTTCTCGACGATTTTGGCTTCAAAAGTGGCATTTTTAACCGTGCGGGCGTAGTCAAGGGCAAACACCAAACCGAAAGCCGTATTGGGGTGAACGCCCGTACGATTAGGGTAGGTTTGTTTGGGTAAAAATGCCGTCCATAGCTCCACCACTTGCTGGGTGAGCGGACGTAAATGCTGGTGCCATTGGCGGCCCTGCGGGTCGTCCCATGTGGCCAATTCTTCGTCGAGTTTGAGCAACCAAGCCCAGCCGTAGGTACGTTCAAATGTGCGCGAAAACTTGTATTGGGTAAAATACTCAGCTTCGGTTTTCATCTTATCGGGCTGAAAACTATCATCCAATATTTTGCGAATTTCAGTTTCTTCGGGAAGTCCCTTGAAGGTTTTAAGGAGCCGAACTAGCATCCAGTGCCCGTGTACAGAAGAGTGCCAATCCAAACAGCCATAAAAAGCGGGGTGTAGTTGCTTGGGGGTGAGTTTGGCGTCATTCTCGGCTTCAATGGTATGACCCGTTTTGTTGGGATATTCAGTATGGATACAATGCAGGGGTAGTTTTGCCAAAAAAGAAGCGCCAGCGGACGTAAGGCGCAATTGGTCATTTTCTTTGACAAGGTAGGTGTTTTGGGCAAAGAGCACGGTGAACGGAAAAAAGAGTAAAAAATAAAAGCTATTTTTCATTTTGTTGATAATGAAGTAGTTAAGGGTGATTTGGGTACATTTTGATGGGTAAAACACTAAAATCGCCTACGAACTTACTAATTTTAAGCGTTTTTCGACCTTACGCATGACTTTTTTCAATCTTTCTATCCAAAAACGCTTCTTAGTTTCGCTGTGTTTGTTGCCGCTGGTGATATACGTGGTCTTTTTTGAAGCCATTGCATTGAATGCCAACTACGTGGCATACGACGATATTCACGTGCTTCAAATTGTAGAACAATGGCAGAATGCGGCATCTTGGCGCGACAAATTGGACTGGCTGACCATCGGTTTTCCCGAACACCGCATCGTGTTTACGCGTTTGGTGGTGCTCTTGTCGTACTGGCTGACAGGAAGTGTCAATTTCAAAACGTTGATGATAATCAGCAATTTACTTTGGGTTGGTCAATTGGGGATATTGTTCAAAGTTTTTAAGAAACTCAATCTCTCTTTTGCGTACTTCATCCCCTTGTGTTGGATTGTCCTCAACGTGCATTCGTTTGAAAATATCTTTTGGGGAACAAGCTCACTCGGAAATTTTGGGTTACTCTTTTTTACCATGATGGCTGCGTATGGATATACACAGTTGTCGCCCAAGTACAGTTGGATAGGGATTTTGTTCTCAGTTTTTGCCACATTTTCGTACGGAAATGGCCTGTTGACTTTTCTAATTGGAGGAACGATTCTGGCTTTGTCGAAGCGTTGGAAGGAAATGAAGCTCACTTTGGGGGCATTTGTGCTAACGATGGGACTTTATGCACTCACCCATTCGCACGCGTCTCCAAGTTCACTTGATTTGACAAAAGCGGAAAACTATTTACAAGCAATCATTTGTTTTTTAGCCTTTATTGGATCTTCGGTAAATTTTGATGCTTACAACCCCTCTACGTTGGCTCAGTGGCTTTCAGTCGTTTTTGGGGGAGTACTTTTGACAGTAAATGCCTGGGCCTTGTTTCGACATACTACCATCACAACGAACCCGCGTACGATTACATTAAGACTCAACAAAGTGCAGTGGTTTGCCTTATACATGCTGTTATTTGTGTGTTTGACCTCTTTGGGCGTCGTTTACAAACGGGCCGAATGGGATGGTTTATATGGTATGTTTAAAGGGCGCTATCGGATGTACCCCACTTGGATGTTGATTCTGACGTATTTGTTGGTGTTGGATTGGAATCGGGAAAAAATAACCCAGAAGTGGTTGGCGATTGGAATGGGAATTGTGGTGATTTTCAATGCTTTGGTGTTGTATTACGCCATTGCACCTGCGGTCAATAACCGCCGAATGGCAGTAGCGCAGGAGTTTAATTCGATGTACAATGCCGATTTGTTGGGCCTAAAAATGTTCGATTTAACGGGAGCTGACTTTCTCCGATTGCAGAAACTGTACCAGCCATCACTGTTTTTTAGACAATACGAAAAACAGTGGACAGCTTCGACGGATTCACTTTCAACGAATGGAAATTTTAAAGTTGATTCGGTTTTTTGGAGCAACAAAAACCTGAGCGTTTACTATCACCGCGATTTTATTCGGCCTGTCAAAAACATGGACGATGGAGCCTATGTCGTTCTGAAATCCGCGTCGCACGTTTACATGGCTGCAGGAATGCAGCAGGCGCTTCCGTTGAAAACATTTCTGCGAAGAGGCTGGTATTGGGATAGAGGATTTATGGCAACTTTTGTTCCTGGGGCAGTTGTAAAAGGAAACTATCGGATGTATGTGCTACTGCGTCAGAACGGTGTTTCAGAATTACTTGATACACAAAAACAAGTGACGTTTTAGGTACCAATATTTGCCAGTAATTCGGAGGAGGCCAGCAGGTTTTTGATGGGGGCAAAGGCATTTTTGTTAGAAGCCGCTTTGAGGGGAATCAGCGGTTCTCCGTGCCTACTCACCACGCCTACCCATTCGCCTTCAGGAGAAGGGTCAGGGAAATGTTGCCACACATAATCATTTACCCGTTGCCATTGTTTCAGAAGGCTGCGGTCTTGCAAAACTTGGTAAGCCCGTAGCAATGCCGTGCAGGCTTCTAATTGCACCCAAGCGTATTTATAGTAAGCGTCGGGTTCGCTGGCGGGCAGGCTTTTAACGTCCAACCAATGATAATAACCACCGTAGGCTTCGTCCCAAGTAGTTTCGGCTAAGTAAGCAATGTGCTGGGCCAACTGCCTGCGAATTTGCCTTTTATTGAGCGAATAGGTCAGTTCGTAAAAAGAATTAAACGCTTCAAAAACCCGTCCTGCGTGGATTCTTCGCCCCAACAAGCAATCGGAGTATCCGCCCTCTGAAAACACATTTTCTAGTAAAATATCGGCGCGAGGTTCCCAAAAATGTTTCATCAACTCGTTTAAAAGGGCTTCCCCTCGTTCGCGAAAAGCTTTTTCGGAAAGACAGTTTTTGGCTGCCATTAATGCACGGGCAAGGGCGCTTAGTTCCCCAATTTGTTTTAAGTGGCGTCCGCTGATGGGCTCGTCGATGTATTTTTGAAGTCGTTTTTCACGCTTACGAATGGCTTTTGTCAACGATTTTTTGGCTGCTTCGGCATAGACTTCGTCTTCGGTAATGTCGTACAAAATGCCCCAAGCGGCGCAGGCAGCAGCTTCGACTTGGGTGTCTTTTGCCTCGGCGACACCCCGCCCCGTAATATCCACCGACTCCCACCAATTTTCTTTGGCATCGGTAGCGTATTGGAGCAAAAAATCAGCACCTTGGCGGGCATAGTCCAGAAAAGTAGGTCGGGCTTCGATTTGGTACAACTTCGCAAAAGCCCAAGCTTGCTGACCGTGCCAGGCCATCCATTTGTCGGTCGAAATGACTTCTCCTTTGTTGGATAACACACAATAATACCCGCCATTGACACGGTCGATGGCGAATTCGAGCCAAAACGGAACGACTCGTTGTAAAAGGTCTTCGCGGTATTGTTGGGCGTACAAAAGCAAATTCATGCCGCAAAAATAGATTTTTTTTTACCTTTGTTATGTACCCAAACCTTCCCAAAAGGCTAGAATTTCATCATGTATTTTATAGAATCTATTCGTTTGCGGCTCATTCCGCTCACTACCCAGCAGTTACAACTACACGCTAGTGACTACTTAGGGTTACAAAAATCGCTAGGTCTTTCTCCCCGCCCCATGAAAATGGAAGAAGAGTTTCAACTGGAATTCGACGATGCCTTGGCCAATTACTGGTTGCCCGAAACGGCGGCAAACGTGGCCAATTATCAGTGGTTTACCAATTGGCTCATTGTTGAAAAAGAAAGCAATTCGGTGGCGGGAGGAATTGGGGTGGCAGGTATGCCCAATGACAACGGCGAAACCGAAATGGGCTACGGCCTAGACGAAGATTTTCGGGGTAAAGGCATTGCGACTGAGGCGGTTGAGTGCTTGATGAAATGGGTGTTCAAACATCCAGCAGCCCACGCCCTTACCGCCCAAACGCCCGTTCGACTGCCGCTTTCCCAAAGGGTGTTGGTCAAGGCAGGTTTCTCTCAAGTAAAGGAAGAAAATGGCATTATTTTGTGGCGAAAAGCCAAGGTAGGTTAGTTTACGCCCTTAAAAAGCAGTACGTTTGCAAAAAATTTAAACCAATGAAAATAGCAGCTAATCAAGTCGTAGCGTTGGCCTACGAGCTTAGTATTATGAACGATACCGACGAGTGGCAGATGGTAGAAACCGTCGGTGAAGACCAACCTATGTACTTCATTCAAGGGATGAGTGGCTTGCCAGAAAGTTTTGAAGATAAAATCAACGGGCTTGCCGTGGGCGAGTCGTTTGATTTTACGCTTTCTCCCGAGGAAGGATACGGCGATTATGACATGGAAGCCGTTGCCGAACTCCCGATTGATATTTTCAAGGTGGACGGTGAGGTTCAAGAAGATATGCTTCAAGTGGGCAATATGATTCCAATGACCAACGAAGATGGTCATCGTTTGATGGGACAAGTCGTAGAAGTAAATCGTGAGTTTGTGTTGATGGATTTTAACCACCCATTGGCAGGCCGTAAGATGCACTTCAAAGGCTCTGTGATTAATGTCCGCCCTGCTACGGCCGAAGAACTAGACCACGGCCACGTTCATGGCGAAGGTGGAGTGGAGCATTAAATTAGTGTCGAGTGCAGAATGTCAAGAATGGAGTGTCGAATGCAGAGTGCAGAATGTCGAATAAAAATCCATTCGACATTCCGCACTCGACGTTCGACACTTTTTCTCTTCATTCAACACTTCCTTTCGTCGGGTTGTGATTAACCCTCTACACGAGCATTCGACACTTTTTCTCTTCATTCGACACTCCCTTTCGTCGGGTTGTGAGCAACCCTCTACACGTTGTGATTAACCCTCTACACAAGCATTCGACACTCGACACTTTTTCTCTTCATTCGACACTCCCTTTCGTCGGGTTGTGAGCAACCCTCTACACGTTGTGATTAACCCTCTACACGAGCATTCGACACTTTGCATTCTGCACTCGACACTTTTTCTCTTCATTCGACACTCCCTTTCGTCGGGTTGTGAGCAACCCTCTGCACGTTGTGATTAACCTTCTACACGAGCATTCGACACTTTGCATTCTGCACTCGACACTATGTCATTACCTAAAATAGGTTGACCATAAAATGCTTAAATTCTATGGCGACTAAAAATTCAAAAACTGGCAAAAGT
>Ga0102832_1000207_pt1 | contig 139544 bp, 142 predicted proteins | sample EBPBio282013_DNA_FD_88942 | JGI IMG/M metagenome (GOLD analysis project Ga0102832, IMG submission 88942) | Wastewater treatment Type I Accumulibacter community from EBPR Bioreactor in Madison, WI, USA - Reactor 2_5/28/2013_ DNA (Illumina Assembly) | ecosystem: Engineered > Bioreactor > EBPR >... | reverse complement strand
TCGAGACCCAGGTGTTCGAGTACCACGGCGAGAAGCGCGGCGACCTGTACTTCACCAAGGACATGCTGCTGGCCGTGGGCGACCGCTACGAAAAAGAGATCGCTGCAGCGCGCGCGGCCGACGCCAAGTACCGCTGAACGGGGCTCCAGGACACGCATGAACACGATCACCGTTCTCTTCTACGTCTTCTCGGCCGTGCTGCTGTTCGCGGCGTTCCGCGTCATCACGGCGCGCGGCACGGTGCACGCGGCGCTGTTCCTGGTGCTCGCGTTCCTCAACGCCGCCTGCATCTGGATGCTGCTGCGCGCCGAGTTCCTGGCCATCGCGCTGGTGCTGGTCTACGTCGGCGCCGTGATGGTGCTGTTCCTGTTCGTCGTGATGATGCTCGACATCGACACCGAGCAGTTCCGCGAAGGCTTCTGGACGCACTTCCCGCTGGCCGCCACGGTGGGCGTGGTGATCGCGCTGGAAATGGCCTTCGTGCTGATGAACGGCTTCCAGACCGACCAGGCCGCGCCGCCCGACGCCAAGCTGGCGCAGTTCGGCAACAGCCGGCTGCTGGGCATCGAGGTTTACACCCACTACCTGTACCCGCTGCAGATTGCCGCGGTGCTGCTGCTGGTGGCCATCATCGCGGCGATTGCGCTGACCCTGCGCCGCCGCAAGGACGCGCGCTACGTCAACCCTGCCGACCAGGTGCGGGCCAAGAAGGCCGACCGCGTGCGCCTGATCAAGCTGCCGCCGGTGGTGGATGCGCCGTCGGCGCCCGCCGCGCCCGCCGCCAACAAGGAAGGGGGGGCCGCGTGATGGGCACCTTGACGGGATCGCTGACGCTGGGGCACTACCTGTCGCTGGGCGGCGTGCTGTTCGCGCTGTCGGTGGTGGGCATCTTCCTGAACCGCCGCAACCTGATCGTGCTGCTGATGGCCATCGAGCTGATGCTGCTGGCGGTCAACCTGAACTTCGTCGCCTTCTCGCATTTCCTCGGCGACATGGCGGGCCAGGTCTTCGTCTTCTTCATCCTCACCGTCGCCGCGGCCGAGTCGGCCATCGGGCTGGCGATCCTGGTCGTGCTGTTCCGCAACCGCGCCTCGATCAATGTGGCCGAACTCGACGAACTAAAAGGCTGAGTGCGCACCATGGCTGCTGCAAGCATCTCCCAGAACCTGCTGCTCGCCGTGCCGCTGGCGCCGCTGGCCGGCGCGCTGGTCGCCGGCCTGGCCGGCAAGGCGGTGGGCCGCAAGGGCGCGCACACGGTCACCATCCTCGGCGTGCTGATCTCGTTCCTGTGCTCGGCGGCGGTGCTGATGCAGGTGATCGACGGCGCGCGCTTCGCCGGCACCATCTACGAATGGGCGGTGCTCGGCGGGCTGAAGATGGAGGTCGGCTTCCTCGTCGACGGCCTCACCGCGATGATGATGGTCGTCGTCACCTTCGTCTCGCTGATGGTGCACGTCTACACCGTCGGCTACATGGCCGACGACCCGGGCTACCAGCGCTTCTTCTCCTACATCAGCCTGTTCACGTTCTCGATGCTGATGCTGGTGATGAGCAACAACTTCCTCCAGCTCTTCTTCGGCTGGGAGGCGGTGGGCCTGGTCAGCTACCTGCTGATCGGCTTCTGGTTCAAGCGGCCGACGGCGATCTTCGCCAACCTCAAGGCTTTCCTGGTCAACCGCGTCGGCGACTTCGGCTTCATCCTGGGCATCGGCCTGATCGTCGCCTACACCGGCTCGCTGAATTACGCCGAGGTCTTCGCCAAGGGGCCCGACCTGGCCAAGCTGGTGTTCCCCTATGCCACCTGGGGCGGCGACTGGATGCTGATCACGGTGATCTGCATCTGCCTGTTCATCGGCGCCATGGGCAAGAGCGCGCAGTTCCCGCTGCACGTGTGGCTGCCCGATTCGATGGAAGGCCCGACGCCGATCTCCGCGCTCATCCACGCCGCGACGATGGTGACGGCCGGCATCTTCATGGTGGCGCGCATGAGCCCGCTGTTCGAGCTGTCGGACACCGCGCTCAACGTGGTGCTCGTCATCGGCGCCATCACCGCGCTGTTCATGGGCTTCCTGGGCATCATCCAGAACGACATCAAGCGCGTGGTGGCCTATTCCACGCTGAGCCAGCTCGGCTACATGACGGTGGCGCTCGGCGTCTCGGCCTACTCGGTGGCGGTGTTCCACCTGATGACGCACGCCTTCTTCAAGGCGCTGCTGTTCCTGGGCGCCGGCAGCGTGATCATCGGCATGCACCACGACCAGGACATCCGCAACATGGGCGGCCTGCGCAAGTACATGCCCATCACCTGGATCACCTCGCTGCTCGGCAGCCTGGCGCTGATCGGCACGCCGTTCTTCAGCGGCTTCTACAGCAAGGACAGCATCATCGAGGCGGTGCACGCCAGCCGGCTGCCCGGCGCCGGCTTCGCGCTGTTCGCGGTGACGGCGGGCGTGTTCGTGACGGCGTTCTATTCCTTCCGCATGTACTTCCTGGTCTTCCACGGCAAGGAACGCTTCCGCCACAAGCCCTTCCCCGGCCCGCACGATCACCACGACGAGCATGGCCACGGCCACGCCCACGAGCCGCACGAATCGCCCTGGGTGGTGTGGGTGCCGCTGGTGCTGCTGGCCATCCCCTCGGTGGTGATCGGCTACCTGACGATCCAGCCGATGCTGTATGGCGAGTTCTTCAAGGACAGCATCTTCGTCGACGTGCACCGCCACCCGGCGATGGAAGAGCTGGCGCAGGCCTTCCACGGCGCCGCCGCGATGGCGATGCACGCCTTCAGCACGCTGCCGTTCTGGCTGGCGCTGGGCGGCGTGGTGCTGGCCTACGTGTTCTACCTGGTGGCGCCGGCCATTCCGGCGGCGCTGGACCGCGTGTTCAAGCCGCTGCGCGTGCTGCTGGAGAACAAGTACTACATCGACTGGTTCTACGAGAACGTGCTCGCCGCCGGCGCCCGCGCGCTGGGCCGCGGCCTGTGGAAGGGCGGCGACCAGGGCCTGATCGACGGCCTGGTGATCAACGGCTCGGCACGCGTGGTGGGCGCGGTGGCCGGCGTCGTGCGGCTGGTGCAGACCGGCCACCTCTACTGGTACGCCTTGGTGATGGTGCTGGGCATCTTCGGCTTCCTGACGTGGCGGCTGTGGCCGTCGCTGAGCGGCGTGCTGCACTGACGCGACCGAAGGCAACGAGAGAACAACAATGGGTTTGCTGAGCCTTTCCATCTGGATGCCGATCGCCTTCGGCGTGCTGCTGCTGGTGATCGGCAGCGACCGCAACGCCGGCCTCGTGCGCATGCTGGCGCTCGTCGGCTCGCTGCTGTCGTTCGTCGTCACGTTGCCGCTCATCAGCGGCTTCGACCGCAAGACCGCGGCGCTGCAGTTCGTCGAGAAGCAGCCCTGGATCGACCGCCTCAACGTCTTCTACCACCTCGGCGTCGACGGCCTGTCGGTGTGGTTCGTGCTGCTCACCGCCTTCATCACGGTGATCGTGGTCATCGCCGGCTGGGAGGTCATCACCGAGAAGGTGGCGCAGTACATGGGCGCCTTCCTGATCCTCTCGGGCCTGATGGTGGGCGTGTTCTGCGCCGCCGACGGGCTGCTGTTCTACGTGTTCTTCGAAGCCACGCTGATCCCGATGTACATCATCATCGGCGTCTGGGGCGGCCCCAAGCGCGTCTACGCGGCGTTCAAGTTCTTCCTCTACACGCTGGCCGGCTCGCTGCTGATGCTGGTGGCGCTGGTCTACCTGTACTTCAAGTCGGGCGGCAGCTTCGACATCTTCACCTGGCACAAGCTGCCGCTGCCGCTGCAGGCGCAGGCGGTGCTGTTCTTCGCCTTCTTCGCGGCGTTCTCGGTCAAGGTGCCGATGTGGCCGGTGCACACCTGGCTGCCCGATGCCCACGTCGAGGCGCCCACCGGCGGCTCGGTGGTGCTGGCGGCCATCATGCTGAAGCTGGGCGCCTACGGCTTCCTGCGCTTCTCGATGCCGATCGCGCCCGACGCCAGCCGCGAGTACGCCTGGTTCATCATCACGCTGAGCCTGATCGCGGTGGTCTACATCGGCCTGGTGGCGCTGGTGCAGCAGGACATGAAGAAGCTGGTGGCCTACAGCTCGATCGCGCACATGGGCTTCGTGACGCTCGGCTTCTTCATCTTCAACGAGCTGGGCGTGGCCGGCGGCATCGTGCAGATGATCAGCCACGGCTTCGTCTCGGGCGCCATGTTCCTGTGCATCGGCGTGCTCTACGACCGCGTGCACAGCCGCGACATCGCGGCCTACGGCGGCGTCACCAACACCATGCCCAAGTTCGCCGCCTTCGCCGTGCTGTTCGCGATGGCCAACTGCGGCCTGCCGGGCACGGCCGGCTTCATCGGCGAGTGGATGGTCATCCTCGGCGCCGTGCAATACAACTTCTTCATCGGCGCGCTGGCCGCCACCGCGCTGATCTCCGGCGCCGCCTACACGCTGTGGATGGTCAAGCGCGTGTACTTCGGCGAGGTGGCCAACCGCCAGGTCGGCGAGCTGGCCGACATCAACTGGCGCGAATTCCTGATGCTGGCGCTGCTGGCGGTGGCCGTGCTGTGGATGGGCCTGCAGCCCAAGCCCTTCACCGACGTGATGCAGACCTCGGTGACCGAGCTGCTCCGGCACGTGGCCCTCTCCAAGCTTCCAAGCTGAACTGACGGACCCCTTCCGAACATGAACAACGTCAACTGGACCGTCATCCAGGCCGAGGCCTGGCTGCTGCTGGCCGCCTGCGTGATCATCATCGTCGACGTGCTGGACCGCGGCGCCGAGCGGCGGCTGACCTTCTGGCTGTCGCAGCTGGCGGCGGCCGTGTTCTCGTGGCTGCACCTCGCCGAGGTGGGCGGCGCCACCGTCTACGGCATGGCCGGCATGGTCGTCGCCGACCCCATGGGCCACCTGCTGGCGGGCTTCGGCGGCATCGCGGTGATGGTGGCGCTGGCCTATGCGCGGCCGACGCTGGCCGCGCGCGAGATGGACAAGGGCGAGTTCTACACGCTCAGCCTGTTCGTGCTGCTGGGCATCGGCGTGATGTGCTCGGCCAACAACTTCCTCGTGGTCTACCTGGGCCTGGAGGTGATGAGCCTGTCGCTGTACGCGCTGGCCGCGCTGCGCCGCGACCATGCGCTGGCCACCGAGGCGGCGATGAAGTACTTCGTGCTCGGCGCGCTGGCCAGCGGCTTCCTGCTGTACGGGCTGAGCATGATCTACGGCGCCACCGGCACGCTGGAGATGCCGCGCATGTTCGAGCGCATCGCCACCGGCCGCATCAACAAGGACGTGCTGGTGTTCGGCGTCGTCTTCGTGGTCGCCGGCCTGGGCTTCAAGCTCGGCGCCGTGCCCTTCCACATGTGGGTGCCCGACGTCTACCAGGGCGCGCCCACCGCGGTCACGCTGCTGATCGGCGGCGCGCCCAAGCTGGCGGCCTTCGCCATCACCATCCGGCTGCTGGTCGACGGCCTGCTCGGCCTGGCGATCGACTGGCAGCAGATGCTGATCGTGCTGGCCGTCGCCTCGCTGGTGATCGGCAACCTCGCGGCCATCGCGCAGAGCAACTTGAAGCGCATGCTGGCCTACTCGACCATCTCGCAGATGGGCTTCGTGCTGCTCGGCCTGTCGGCCGGCGTCGTCACCGGCAACACCTTGTCGGCCGGCAACGCCTACAGCTCGGCGATGTTCTACATGGTGGCCTACGTGCTCACCACGCTGGGCACCTTCGGCATGATCATGTACCTCTCGCGCCAGGGCTTCGAGAGCGAGGAGATCGACGACTTCGCCGGCCTCAACCAGCGCAGCCCCTGGGCCGCCGGGGTGATGGCGATCTTCCTGTTCTCGCTGGCCGGCATTCCGCCGATGGTGGGCTTCTACGCCAAGCTGGCGGTGCTGCAGGCGCTGGTGACGACCAACGTCACCAGCTACATCGTGCTGGCCGTGGTGGCGGTGCTGATGTCGTTGGTCGGCGCCTTCTACTACCTGCGCGTCGTCAAGGTCATGTACTTCGACGCGCCGCGCGGCGCCGTGCCGGCGCCGGTGCGCTCGGCCGGCGTCTCGGCGCTGCTGGCCGCCAACGGCCTGGCGGTGCTGCTGTTCGGCGTGCTGCCGGGCGGGCTGATGGCCTTGTGCCGCGACGCCATCGTCAAGGCGCTGACGACCTGATCGCAGTCTGAGGGGCCGGCGGCAGCGTCGCCGGCGGACGCTGTTTCTTTGCGGATACATCGGCGCAGGGGCATGCCCCTTGCGCCTTGGCACACGCTGAAGATCGCGGTTACAGTGCCCGCAAGGAGAGAGCAGGAACGTGCTTGGCGGGATGGTGCCGCGCTATCACACCTTGCAGGTCGAGCCCGACGACCGGGTCGACTATTGGCGTGGCGCGATGATCAATTCCTTGTCGGCCGAGTGCAGCATCGAGCCCACCGGCGACGGGCCTTTCGATGCCGCGATGGCCGGGCTCGACTGCGGCCCGCTGCAACTGCTGCAGGTCAGCGGCACGCCGTTCTGGATCGACCGCCACGGCCCCGGCCGCCCCGACTGGGTGTCGCTGCTGGTGCAGCTCGAAGGCCAGTCGATGGTGGCCGACCGCCGCAGCCAGGCGCAACTGGGGCCGGGCGACCTGTGCCTCGTGGCCCCCGACCGCGACATCTGCGTGCACCGCCAGACCAATTTCCGCCAGGTGCTGATCGACTTGCCGGCCGGCGTGCTGAACGAGGCCTGGCCCGATTGGACGCATCATTTGATGCAGCGGCTCGACGGCGCGCGGCCCGCGGCGCAGGCGGCCGCCGCGCTCACGCGTTTCATCGCCGGCCACGGCCAGCAACTCGGTGACGACGGCCGCGAAGCCATCGGCGAAGCCGCGCTGCGCCTGATCGAGAAGCTGGCCGGCCCGCGCCGGCGCGGCCGCGCGCCCGGCGAGGCGTCGGCGCCCGCCGTCTCGGCGGCGCTGCGCCAGCGGCGCCGCGCCGAGGCGTTCATCCGCGAGAACCTGCACGACTCGCAGCTCGACGTGGCGCGCATCGCCGCGCACCTGGGCGTGTCCACCCGCTACCTGCACCGCCTGTTCGCCGACGGCCCGCAGGTCATGCAATGGGTGCTGGGGCAGCGGCTGCAGGCCTGCCGCGAAGAGCTGGCCCACCGCGGCACGCGCTCGGTGGCCGACATCGCCTGGGCGTGGGGCTTCGCCAGCCCGGCGCACTTCAGCCGCGCGTTCAAGAAGCGCTTCGGCGTGCCGCCCAGCGCGGCCTGATCCCCCCAACGTTCTCGACCTTCCCGGGCGGCCGCCGGCCGCGGCACCGCCGCGCCCGCCTGCGGGAAAGTCCCCAGCCCCGCGGTTCGCTTGCAGTCAAGCGGCGGTTCAGCCGCGGGCAAGGCGCGGCGCGGGCGCCACCTATCTTTGGTGTCAGGCGAGATCAGCGAGTCAAGCACCGAGGAGCGAGATGAACAACAAGCGTTCAGGTCCCGGCTGGTGGCGCGTGGCGGTGCAGGCCATCGGTGCGGTGCTGTGCGGCGTGAGCCTCGGCTCGCCGGCATGGGCCCAGCAGGGCGCCGGCCCGGCCGCCGCGTCTGCCACCACCGCCAGCACCACGGCGATGGCCGCCCCGCGGCCGGCGGCCACCACCATCGGCGAAAAGGCGTGCATCGGCTGCCACGGGCAGGAGAACCGCCACTTCACCGAGACGCTGCACGCCAAGGCCTTCCGCGCCAACCCGCGCAACGACCGCGAGCGCCAGGTCTGCGAGGCCTGCCACGGCCCCGGCTCGCTGCACGCCAAGAACACCAAGGACAAGTCGCTGATCATCGGCTTCACCAAGGGCTGGAACACGCCGCTGGAGCAGCAGAACGAGTCCTGCCTGAGCTGCCACCAGGGCGGCAACCGGCTGCACTGGCCGGGCTCCACGCACGCCGGCAACCAGGTCGGCTGCGCCGACTGCCACAACCCCATGCAGAAGGTCGGCAACAGCCCGCTGCTGGCGCGCGCCACCATCAACGAGACCTGCGCCAGCTGCCACCAGCAGCAGCGCGCCGAGTTCAACAAGCGCTCGCACATGCCGCTGCCCGAGGGCAAGATGAGCTGCGTCGACTGCCACAACCCGCACGGCACCACCACCAAGCCGCTGCTCAAGGCCGATAGCGTCAACTTCGTGTGTTATGCCTGCCACGCCGAGAAGCGCGGCCCCATGCTGTGGGAGCACGCGCCGGTGCGCGAGAACTGCGTCAACTGCCACAGCCCGCACGGCTCCAACCACGACAAGCTGCTGGTCGCCTCGCGCCCGCAGCTGTGCCAGCAGTGCCACAGCCCGTCGGTCGGCCACCCGGGGCAGTTCTACCGCAACGACCAGACGGCCGCCGCCGGCCAGCTGCTCGGCGGCACCACCAGCCAGCGCGTCGTGGGCCGCAGCTGCCAGAACTGCCACACGCAGATCCACGGCAGCAACCATCCCGCAGGCGCCCGCTTCCAGCGTTAGCCCTCAACCGCAAGCCAGGAGTGATCGACATGCGTGGTTCGACTTCGCGCCGCGGCCCACGGGGCTTGAGCCCGCTGGCGCTGCTGATCGGCGCCGCGTGCGCGCAGATGGCGGCGCCGGCGGCGCGCGCCGATTCCGGCACCGGCACCGACACCGCCGTCGGCAACCTGCTGATGCCCGGCGGCGGCCTGCGGCTGCGCGCCCTCGACCCCGACGGCATCGGCGAGGCGGTGGGCAGCCGCAGCCCGACCGGCTTCCTCAACGCCCAGCCCGGGCTCATCGTCGACCCCTCGCGCTTCGGCGACTGGCGCGTGCGCGGCGAGGTCGAGCTGGGCGGCATCGCCATCGACGGCGACCGCCACGCGGCCAAGTTCCTGGAGTACAAGTCGCTGGAAAGCGGCTTCCTGCTCGGCAGCCTGAGCCTGCAGGCCGACAGCGCCGACGGCCGCAGCTACGTCGACGCCAGCGCCGCCTCGCTGGGCCGCGACGACGGCTTCGCGCAGGTGGCGCTGGGCCGCTACAACGGCTGGCGGCTGAAGGGCTTCTACAACGAGACGCCGCACGTCTTCACCACCACCTACCGCAGCCTGTGGGACGGCGTGGGCAGCGGGCGGCTCACGCTGTCGCGGCTGCCGGCCGGCCCGACGGCGCCGGCCACCGCGGCCAGCACCGACATCGCCATCGGCAACGACGCGCTGGCCGCGCCGACCAGCACGCTGTCGGTGCTGCGCCAAAAGGGCGGGCTGCGGCTCGACCTGCCGTTCAGCGAAACGCTCAAGGCCTTCGCCTCGCTGTCGAGCGAGAAGCGCCAGGGCGCGCGGCCCTTCGGCCTGGTCAGCGCCGGCGGCGGCGGCACCGGCGGGATCGAGACGGCCGAGTCGGTCGACTACGACACGCACGAGGTCATCGCCGGGCTGCAATGGGCGACGGCGCGCACCAGCGCCAACGTGCAGGTGTCGGCCTCGCTGTTCCGCAACAACATCGACACCCAGACCGTCGACAACCCGATGTTCCTGGCCGCCGCCAACGGCATCACGCGCTTTCCGCAGGCGGTGTTCGACCTCGTGCCCGACAACGACTTCTACGGCGTGAAGGCCGAGTTCGCGCACGCCATGCCCGAGCTGGCCAAGGCGCGCGTCACCGGCGTGCTGTCGTGGTCCAGCTCGCGCCAGAACGACGCATTGATCCCGTCCACGCCGTACGCCGGCGCGGTGGTCAACGGCATCGCCGGCGGCGCCTGGGACACCACGGCCTCGCTCAGCCGCGACCACGCGCAGCGGCGCATCGACACGCGGCTGTTCGACTTCAGCGCCGCGATGCAGCCGCTGGCGGCGCTGGACGTCAAGGCGCGCTGGCGCCGCTTCGAGACGATCGACCACTCGCCCGAGTACTGGGCCTGCAACCCGCTCACCGGCCAATGGGGCCGGCTGATCAACGACGGCAGCGGCTCGGCCTTCGTCACCGCCAACACCACGGCCGGCGTCAACCCCGCCGGCACCGCGGCCACGGCGTACGACGTGCTCCGCTGCAACGTCGAGGCGCTGAAGGCGCTGAACCTCGTGCCCAGCGCCGGCAACATCAACATCGCCTCGGCGCAGTACGAGGTGCAGCAGGACAACGCCAGCCTGAGCGGCGACTGGCGCGTGGCCAAGGGGCAGAACGTCACGCTGCTGCTGGAGCGCGAGACCATCGACCGCACCAACCGCGAGCGCGCCAGCACCTGGGAAGACCGCATCAAGGCCGGCTACGTCAACCGCGCGCTGACGGGCGGCACGCTGCGGCTGTCGGCCGAGGCCGGCCGCCGCCGCGGCAGCACCTACGTCTCCGACCCCTACGACGAGTTCTACAGCGCCTCGTTCGGCCCGCTGCCCACGGTGGCCGGCACCAACATGACGAGCTGGATCCACGTCAACGACCTGCACCGCAAGTTCGACCTCGCCGACCGCGACAGCCGCGTGCTCAACGCGCGCTTCAACCAGGCACTGGGCGAGGCGATGGAGATGGCGTTCAGCGCCCAGCTCAAGGAGCAGCGCTACCCCGACTCGTCCTACGGCCGCAGCGGCGTGCAGCGCCTGAACTCGTTCAACGCCGAATGGAACTGGCGGCCGACGCCGGTGACCGCGGTGTCGGCCACGCTGGGCACGCAGGACGGTCGCATGGCGCAGATCGGCGTGCAGCAGAACGCCTGCGTACTGGGCAGCACCTACTACTTCTTCAGCGACGGCTCGATGGCCACCAGCGCCACGCTGACGGCGGCGCAGCAGGCGGCCGGCATCACCGTGGTGGGCAACAGCGGCGTCGTCACCGCGGCCAACTTCGCGGCGCTGTGCGGCACCGCCTCGGCCGTCAGCCCGCTGTACCCGACCGGCCGCACCTGGAAGACGGTGCAGGACGACCACACCATCTCGGCCGGCTTCGGCGTGCGCCACGAGTTCGGCCGCGTGCGCGCCGAAGCGAACTACGGCTACACCGACGGCCGCACCAGCACCCGCTACACCTACAACGCCGCCGCGCTGGGCCTGGTGACCAGCGGCGCGCCAACCGCCACGCAACTGGCGACGCTGGCGCTGATCGGCGCCGGCATGCCCGACCTGCGCTACCGCCAGCACGTGCTGGACCTCAACGTCATCGTGCCGGTGTCGCCCAAGGTCTCGCTGCGCGGGCTGCTGCGCCACGAACGCACGCGCATCGTCGACTGGCACTACGACGGCGTCGAAGCCAACCCGACGCCGGCGGCCAACCAGCAGACCTACCTGGACAGCGGCCCGCAGAGCTACCGCACCACGGTGATCGGCCTGCTGCTGGGGGTGGCGTTCTGATGCGGGCGCCGGCATCGGTTGCCGCGTTGGTGTCGCTGGCGTCGTTGCTCGGCGGCGCCGCGCAGGCCGCCGACACCGCGTCCATCGTCGCCTCGCAATGCATCGCCTGCCACGGCGAGGGCGGCAACAGCGTGGTGCCGATGTTTCCGCGGCTGGCCGGCCAGCACGCCGAATACCTCGACAAGCAGTTGAAGGACTTCCTGGCGGGCAAGCGCAAGAACGACGTCATGGCCCCGGCGCTTGCGCAGATCAAGGAGGGCGACGTGGCCGGCCTGGCGGCCTATTACGCGGCGCAGAAGCCGACGCCGATCAAGCCCGACAACGATAAGCTGCTGGCCGCCGGCAAGGCGATGTACGACGACGGCAACACGCAAAGCGGCGTGCCGGCTTGCGTGGGCTGCCACCAGGCCGAAGGCGCCGGCAACGAACGCTACCCGCGCCTGGCGGCTCAATTCCCCAGTTATGCCGCGGCGCAGATCAAGGCTTTCAAGAGCGGCGCCCGCAACAACGACCGCGCCAAGGTCATGCGCGCGGTGGCCGAGCGCATGACCGACGACGAGATCGCCGCCGTCTCCGAATACCTGGCGAGCCTGCCGTGACGCGCGGCCGGCCGCGCAACGAGGAACCCACCGTGACCCGACGCCCGAGCCCGTGCTTGTTGCTGCCGCTGCTGCTGGCCTGCGCCTTCGGCGCCGCGGCGCAGACGGCGGCGCCGGCCGCCGCCGCCAGCGATGCCGACGGCGCCTACGTCTGGAACGCGATGCAGGGCGAGAAGCTGCAGGCCCTCAGCGCCACCGGCGACGCGGCGCGCGGCGAGATCACCTTCGAAATCTGCCAGGGCTGCCATCGCGCACACGCGCTGGGCCGGCCCGACGGCAGCTATCCGCGGCTGGCCGGGCAGCACGGCACGGTGCTGATCAAGCAGATGACCGACGTGCGGGCCGGCCGCCGCCGCAACGACAAGATGCTGCCGTTCATCGACAAGCACGTCACCAGCCCGCAGGACATCGCCGACATCGCCGCCTACCTGACCAAGCTGCCGTCGCCGGCCAACAACGGCCACGGCCCCGGCACCGAGCTGGCGCGCGGCGAGAAGATCTACGCCGCCGACTGCGCCAGCTGCCACGGCAAGGCCGGCGAGGGCGACGCGGCCAGGTTCTACCCGCGCCTGAATGGCCAGCACTACAAGTACATGCTGCGCGAGATGATCGACATCCGCAGCGGCGTGCGCGGCAACTCCAACCCGCAGATGGTGGAAGTGGTCAAGAAGCTGTCCGACGCCGACCTCGACGCGGCGGCCGATTACGTGTCGCGGCTGCCGACCGGCCAGCGCTGAACGGCCAGCGCGGAACGCCGGCCGCGCCGGCCGCGCCTGGCACCGCGCCGCTACGACGGCCAGGCCGTGAAGGCTATCAGCGCGGCCATCAGCGCGGCCAGCACCGCGGCCAGCAACGCCATCGCCAGCCAGGCGCGGTTGTGCGTCACCGGGCTCGGCCCGGCGCCTTCGATGCGGCCGGTGAGCATTGGCAGCGCCAGGTTGCGCCGCCGCAGCCGACTCAGCAGCACGATCAGGCCCAGGTGCGCGAGTGCCAGCGCCAGCAAGGTGTTGCCGAGGAACTCGTGCACGTCCTCCAGCCAGTCGCCGCTGAGCGCGCCGCCCCATTCCTCGTACGTGGCCCAGCCGCTCAACGCCAGCGGCGCCACCAGCGCCATCATCGAGACGACGACCAGCGCCATGCCCAGGTTCTGGCCGCGGCGCCAGTCGATCGCCGACACCGTGCGCGCGGCCGGCAAGGCGCGCAGCCAGGCCGTCGCGCCGGCCAGGCGCCGTCCCAACGCCGACAGCCGCGCATGCCGCGGCCCGACCAGCCCGTACAGCAGGCGAAACGCCAGCAGGCCGGCGAAGCTGTAGCCCAGCGTGACGTGCAGCAGCCGCCAGCGTTCGCCATCGGCCGTGAGGTAGGCGCCGATAAAACTCAGGGCGAACAGCCCGTGGAACATGCGCGTCGGCGCGTCGGTCACCAGGCGGCGGCCCGCCGCGGCGATGCCGCGACTCTCGCTGGAGTGGAGGGACGGTGATGCTGACATCTCGGGTTCCTTGTTCAGTCGTGCCAGGCGCGGCGCTGCTGGTCACTCAGGCCGGCCGGCGTGCGCAGTTCGTCGTCGCTGAAGCGGCCCTGCTCGGCGCGCGGGTGACAGGCGGCGCAGTTCGCAGCGCTCTTCACTCTGGCCAGTGGCCACACGGCGGGGTCGACCTTGCGATGCTTGCGCGTGAACCAGGCGCTGCGGGTGATTCGGTCGTCGGGCGACGTGTCGGCGGCGCGCCGGCCGCTGGCGGCATGCGCCTGGAGCCAGCCGACGATCGACTGCGCCGTCGTCGCGTCGACCGCGGCATCGGTGCCGTAGTGCCGATCCAGGCCGCCCATCAGGCGCTGCCAGCTGGCCGCCGGCAGCAGTCCGGGCGCATACGCCAGGTGGCAGGAGCCGCATTCCTCGGTGTAGGCGCTCGGCACGCTGCGCGGCATCGCGCGGATGCCGTCGGCGAGCGCGGCGCTCATCGGCAGCAGGTACAGGCCTGCTGCCATCAGGATGGACAAGCGGCGATCGGGGTTCATGGCAAGCCTCCTTGGCGTGCGGGTCGTAGTCACTTGAAGCCGTTCAAATAAGCCATTACGTCAGCCTTCTCCGCAGCGCTGCACTCGCGCTTGAGCACGTCGTTGCAGTTGCGGCGCAACCACTTGTCGACGCGGGCGGTGCTGGTGAAGGCCTTCGGGTTGAAGGCCGGCGCCAGCGGCTGGATGGCCTTGCCGGTGTCGGCATGGCGGCCGGGGCCGGTGGGCGGCTTGCCGTGGCAAGACGAGCAGGACCACTCGCCGCCGTGCGTGCCGTCGAAGAAGCGCTGGCCGCGCGCCGCGTCGCCGGCGGCGCCGGCCTGCGTGCTGAAGCGGGCGAGCTGCTGCGCCGGCGTGGTGTCGGCCGCCAGCGCCGGCAGGCCGAGGCCGGCGACGAGCGCGGCGCCCAGCGCGGCGAGGGTGGATGTGCGGACCATCATGGTCGGGCTCCAGGGGTGGTTGACGGCGCCCAGTCTGCGAAGCCGCGCTTGAACCCCGGCTGAAGCCGCCGTTCATCGGGCATTCAGCTGCCGGCCCGAACAATGGCCGCATGACTCGCCTCACAGCCGCCCCACTTCCCATTCGCGCCACGCTGGCCGCGCTGCTGGCGCTGGCCCTGGCCAGCCCGCTGGCGCTGGCCGACAGCGACCAGGACCGCGCGCGCGCGGCCGTGCAGGCCGGCAAGGTGCTGCCGCTGAAGGCCGTGCTCGAACGGCTGGAGCGCGAGCAACCCGGCCAGGTGCTGGCGATCGAGCTCGAGCAGGACGACGACGGCCGCTGGATCTACGAGATCAAGCTGCTGCAGCCGGGCGGCCGGCTGGTCAAGCTGGAGCTCGACGCCGCCAGCGCCGAGCTGCTGCGGCGCAAGGAGCGCCAGCGCCGGCACGACGGCCGCCGCTGATACGCTCGACGCCGTGCGATTGCTGCTGGTCGAAGACGAGCCCACGCTGCGCGCCCAGCTGCGCGCGGGCCTGCAGGCCGCCGGCTACGCGGTGGACGAGGCCGGCGACGGCCGCGAGGCGCAGTTCCTCGGCGACACCGAGGCCTACGACGCCGTCGTGCTCGACCTCGGCCTGCCGCTGCTCGACGGCTTGTCGGTGCTCAAGCGCTGGCGCGATGGCGGCCGCGCGCTGCCGGTGCTGATCCTCACCGCGCGCGACAACTGGAGCGAGAAGGTCGCCGGCATCGACGCCGGTGCCGACGACTACCTGACCAAGCCCTTCCACATGGAAGAGCTGCTGGCGCGGCTGCGCGGCCTGATCCGCCGCGCCGCCGGCCAGGCCTCGCCGGTGCTGCGCTGCGGCGACGTGGCGCTGGACACGCGCAGCGGCCGCGTCACGCGGGGCGGGCAGGCGGTGGCGCTGACCAGCCATGAGTACAAGCTGCTGGATTACCTGATGCACCGGCCGGGCGCCGTGGTCTCGCGCGGCGAGCTCACCGAGCACCTCTACGCGCAGGACTTCGACCGCGACTCCAACACCATCGAGGTCTTCGTCGGCCGCCTGCGCAAGAAGCTGCCGCCGGGGCTGATCGAGACCGTGCGCGGCCGCGGCTACCGGCTGGCGGCGCCGGTGAGCCCGTAGGCTGCAGCGATGAGCCCTTGGCCGTGGACCGGCTCGCTGCGCCTGCGGCTGCTCGGCGCCACGCTGGTGACGCTGGCGCTGGCGCTGGTCGGCGCGCACGGCTGGCTGACCAGCCTGTTCCGCGACCACGTGATGCAGCAGTTCGACCTCGGCCTCGCGCAGCAGCTCGACCAGTTGACGGCGCGGCTGGAGTTCGACGCCGCCGGCCGGCCGCAGATCGACCGCGGCAGCATGACCGACCCGCGCTGGGAGCAGCCGTACGCGGGCCTGTACTGGCAGATCGAGTCGCTCGACGGCGCGCCGGGCCGGCGCCCGGCGGTGCTGCTGCGCTCGCGCTCGCTGTGGGACGCCGAGCTGCAACTGCCGGCCGATGCCCTGGCCAACGGCGAACGCCACCAGCACGACACCACCGGGCCGCGCGGCGAGGCCTTGCGCGCCGTCGAGCGCTCGCTGCAGGCCGGCGAGCCGGCCGCGTCGCGCTGGCGGCTGATCGTCGCCGGCGACCCGCGCGAGGCGATGGCCGCGGTGGCCCGCTTCAACGGCGTGCTGGCCGCCTCGCTCGCCGCGCTGGGCCTGCTGCTGGTGCTGGCGGCGCTGGCGCAGGTGGCCGTCGGGCTGGCGCCGCTGCGCGCCATGCAACGCGCGCTGCAGCAACTGCGCCAAGGCCGCTCGCAGCGCCTGCAGGGGCGCTTTCCGGCCGAAGTGCAGCCGCTGATCGACGACTTCAACGGCGTGCTCGAACGCAACGACGAGGTGGTGACGCGCGCCCGCGCGCAGGCCGGCAACCTGGCGCATGCGCTGAAGACGCCGCTGGCCATCCTCGGCCAGGCGGCGCGCGACGCCACGCCGGGCGGCGAGTTGCCGGCGCTGGTGGCCGAGCAGGTCGACCTTGCGCAACGCCAGTTGAATTGGCACCTGGCCCGTGCGCGGGCGGCCGCCGCGCCGCACCGGCCGGGGCAGCGCACGGCGCTGGCCCCGGTGCTGGCCGGCCTGCTGCGCGCCATGGCCAAGCTGCACGCCGACCGCGACCTGCAACTGGCGGCCGCCGAGCCGACGGCCGGGCTGGCCTTCGCCGGCGAGGCGCAGGACCTGCAGGAGATGCTGGGCAACCTGCTGGACAACGCCTGCCGCAGCGCGCGCCAGGCCGTCGGCGTGCGTGCCGAGCGGCAGGGGCCTTGGCTGCGCATCACCGTCGACGACGACGGCCCCGGCATCGCGCCCGAGCAGCGCGAGGTTGTGCTGCAGCGCGGCGTGCGGCTCGACGAATCGCGCGCCGGCAGCGGGCTCGGCCTGGCGATCGTGGTCGACCTGGCGCAAGGCTATGGCGGCGCGCTGACGTTGGGCACGGCGCCCGCCGGCGGGCTCAGCGCCTGCCTGTCGCTGCCGGCGGCCGATTGATCGTCCACGCCGATGCCGGCGTGGCACCGGCCCCGCCCCCTTAAGATGGCGGCATGAAAGTGCTGAACCTGCGTTGCGCCAGCGGCCACGGCTTCGAGGGCTGGTTCGCCTCGGAGGACGACTTCCTGACCCAGAACGGCCGCGGCCTGATCGAGTGCCCGGTCTGCGCCGACCGCACGGTGGTGCGGCTGCCCAGCGCGCCGCGGCTGAACCTGTCGGGCGCCAGCGAACCGCCGGCGCCGCCCGCCGCCCGCCCGCCCGCGAACCCCGCCCAGGCCGAACCGCGGACGACCGAGGGCCGCCCCCTGCCGCCCGAAATGCAGGCCGCCTGGCTGCAGGCGGTGCGCCACCTGATGGCCAACACCGAAGACGTGGGCGAGCGCTTTGCCGAAGAGGCGCGCCGCATCCACTATGGCGAGACGCCGCAGCGCGGCATCCGCGGCCAGACCACCGACGAAGAACGCCGCTCGCTCAGCGACGAAGGCATCGAGGTGGTCTCGATCCCCGTGCCGCGGGCGCTGAAAGAGCCGCTGCAGTAGCCGCCGCAAGCGCGGCGGCGGCGATGACGGCGATGGCGCCGCCGACGACCAGCGCCGTTCTTTTAGCGCGTTAGCACGCGGTTCGGGTTGAGCCGGTTGTCGGGGTCCAGCGCGCGCTTGATCTGCCGCATCAGCGCGATGGCCACCGCGCTCTTGCGCTCGACGATCTCCTCGCGCTTGAGTTCGCCCACGCCATGCTCGGCGCTGATCGAGCCGCCGAAGCGCTGCACCGCGTCGTAGACGATGGTGTTGACCTCGTGCTCGCGCTCGGCCAGAAAGCGCCTGGCATCGCCGCCGGCCGGCGCCTGCACGTTGTAGTGCAGGTTGCCGTCGCCCAGGTGGCCGAAGTCGACCAGGCGCACGCCGTCGATGCGCGCTTGCAGCGCGGCGTCGGTCTGCTCGACGAACTCGGGAATCGCCGACACCGGCAGCGCGATGTCGTGCTTGATGTTGAGCCCTTCCTCGGCCTGCGCCAGCGGGATCGACTCGCGCACCTGCCACAGGCCCTGGCTTTGCGCCAGGCTCTCGGCCACCGCGGCGTCGCCGATCAGGCCGCGCTCCAGCGCCTCGCCCAGCAGCGATTCGAAGCGCGCGCGCGCCTGCGCCTCGCCTTCGTTGTCGCTTTGCTCCAGCAGCACGGTCCAGGCGGCGCCCGGCAGCGGCGCCGGCAACTGCGGGAAATGCCGCGCCACCAGGTCCAGCGAGAAGCGGTTCATCAGCTCGAAGCCGGTGAGCCCGGCGCCCAGCCGCGCGCGCGCCAGCTCCAGCAGCGCCACCGCGTCGCGCACCGAGGCCAGCGCCGCCAGCGCCGTGGTGATGGCCGCTGGCTGCGGCACCAGCACCATGGTTGCCGCGGTGATGACGCCCAGCGTGCCTTCGCTGCCGATGAAAAGGTCGCGCAGGTCGTAGCCGGTGTTGTCCTTGCGCAGGCCCGACAAGCCGTCCCACACCTCGCCGGCGGCGGTGACGACCTCCAGCCCCAGGCACAGCGCGCGTGCGTTGCCATAACGCAATACCTGCGTGCCACCGGCATTGGTGGCCAGGTTGCCGCCGATGGTGCAGCTGCCTTCGGCCGCCAGGCTCAGGGGCAGCAGCAGGCCTTGCGCGGCCGCCGCCTCCTGCGCGGCCTGCAGCACGCAGCCGGCCTCCACCGTCATCGCCAGGTTGGCCGCATCGATGCGGCGCACGCGGTTCAGCCGCTGCAGGCTCAGCAGCACCTGGGTGCCGCTGCCGTCGGGCACGCCGCCGCCCACCAGGCCGGTGTTGCCGCCCTGCGGCACCAGCGACAGGCCTTGCGCCGCGCACACGCGCAGCACCGCGGCCACCTCGGCCGTGCTGCCGGGCCGCACCACGGCCAGCGCCTTGCCGCGCCAGCGGCGGCGCCAGTCCTGCTCGTACGCGGCGAGGTCGCCTTCGGCCAGTACCTGGTCGGCGCCGACGGCGCTGCGCAGCGCCGCCAGCGCGGCGGTCTTGGCTATCGTCATGGGGCGGCGGCCTTGCGGCCTTTGGTCTTGGGCACGCGCAGCCGGATGTAGCGCACGCACAGCGCGAACAGCGCCAGCGCCAGCACCACCTCCGCCGCGGCCAAGGCTTGAGACAAGCCGTGCTCGCTGGTGGCGCGCACCAGCCCTTCGGTGACGTACAGCCACAGCAGCAGGCTCAACCAACGGTAGGTGTACAGCCGGTGGCGCAGCAAGCCGATGCCGCACAACGCCAGCGGCAGCGCCTTCAGCGCCAGCGTGCCGCGGCCGGTGGGCGCCAGCCACAGCTCCCAGGCCAAGCACAGCAGCAGCAGTGCCGCCAGCAGCGCCAGCGCCGCGCCGCGCGCCTGCCGCACCGCGGGCGGCGCCGGCCGGCTGGCATCGGCCGACGCGACGGGGGCGGGTACGGGCGCGGGCGCGGGGGCTGACAAAGGCATGCTGGCATCATAGCCAGCATGCCCCCACCCGAAGAGCGGGCCGTGGTGAAGCCCGGCTCGCGGCTGGCCACCCAGGTCGCCACCCAGACCGCCGCGCTGCTGGACACGCTGCGCGACTGGCCCTGGGCCGACACCGTGCGCACGCTGGGCCAGCGCTTCCGCGAAGACCGCCTGGGCTTGTCGGCCGGCAGCCTGACCTTCACGACGCTGATCGCGCTGGTGCCGCTGCTCACCGTGATGCTGGCCGTGTTCACCGCGTTCCCGATGTTCGGCAGCTTCCAGGGCGCGCTGGAGAAGTACTTCCTGCAAAGCCTGGTGCCCGAGGGCATCGCGCGGCCCGTGCTGCGCGCGCTGACGCAGTTCGCGGCCAAGGCGCGCAGCATGGGGTCGGTGGGCCTGCTGCTGTTGTGCAGCACGGCGCTGGCGATGATGCTGACCATCGACCGCACGCTCAACGGCATCTGGCGCGTGCGCCGGCCGCGGCCGATCGCGCAGCGCGTGCTGGTCTACTGGGCCGGCCTCACGCTGGGCCCGCTGGCGGTGGGCATCAGCCTGACGGCCACCAGCTACGTGCTGTCGGCTTCGCGCGGGCTGGTCGGCGCGCTGCCGGGCGGCGTGGAGTTCGCCGTCGAGCTGCTGCAGTTCGCGCTGCTGGCCGCGGCGATGGCGGGGCTGTTCCACTACGTGCCCAACACCTTCGTGCGCTGGTCGCATGCCTGGGCCGGCGGGCTGTTCGTCGCCGTCGCCTTCGAGGCCGCGAAGAAAGGCCTGGCCTGGTACGTCGACGCGATGGGCACCTTCTCGGCCGTCTACGGCGCCTTTGCCGCGGTGCCCATCCTGCTGCTGTGGATCTACCTGGTGTGGCTGATCGTGCTGTTCGGCGCCGTCGTCGCGGCCTACGCGCCCAGCCTGCAGATGCGGCTGCTGCGCCGCCCCGAGGCGCCGGGCGACCGCTTCGCGCTGGCGCTGGAACTGCTGGCCCAGTTGCAGGTCGCGCGCAGCGGCGCGGCGCGCGGGCTGTCGCTGCACCAGATGGCCGCCGCGCTGCGCCAGGACCCGCTGCAGATCGAGCCGGTGCTCGACCGCCTGGTCGAGCTCGGCTGGGTCGGCCGCCTGGAAGAAGCCGGCGAACAACGCCTGGTGCTGCTGGCCGAACCGCAGACGCAGGCGCTGGGCCCGCTGGTCGACGCCTTGCTGCTGGCGCCGCGCGGCCTGGCGGCCGGGCTGGCGCAGGGCAGCGGGCTGTCGGACTGGACGCTGGCGCAGGCGCTGGCGACGAAATCGACGTCGAGTCGGGGCGCATGAAGCACGCCGGGGCCGACACGCTGCGCCGGCTCGAGCCGCTGCTGCAGCGTCTGCGCGCGCTGCCGGATCTGGCCGAACGCAAGCCGGGCATCTTCTATCGCGGCGCATCGGCCTTTCTGCATTTCCACGACGATCCCGCCGGCGTGTTCGCCGACGTCAAGCTCGACGGCCGGTCGTTCTCCCGCTTCAAGCTCGACGGTGCGGCCGACCAGGAGGAACTGCTGGCCAAGGTGTCCGCCTCGCTGTCGGCTCGCCGCACGGCATCTCCTGCTCAAGGCGCTCGAAGCCCGGCATGACCAACACCATCGCCGACGGCGAAAGATTGCTGGCCCGAATACGCCACGGCGGTGGCGGTGCGCCTGGATGCGCAAGGCCGGCTCGACGTGATTGCCCCGCATGGCCTGGGCGACCTGCTGGGCATGCGCATCCGGCGCAATCCCACGCGCGCCAGCGAAGCCACCTACCGCCAGCGGACGGCCGAGAAGCGCTACCCGGAGCGATGGCCGCGGGTGGAGGTGGTTTCGGTTTGAAAGGCGCCGCGCAGGCCGGAGGCGGCCTTTGCGCGCAGATGATCAAGCACCATCGGGCAGGCCCACGTGCCCATGGAACCTCGCATCGCCGTGGTGCACGCCGCCGGCGCTGTAACCGGGCTTCAAGGGCATCTCGATGCGTGGCGGCGGCCGACGCGGCCGCTCGAGCCCTTGCTCACGATCGTTACCCGCGCCGCGGAATGGCCGGGCGGCAGCGGGCGTATACCCGGTGCCTCAACTCATCGGGAGCCGTGCATGAATGTTCGACCGTCTTTTCTTCTGGCGATCGCCGCCTTGGTCAGCGGGTTCGCCGCCAACGCAGCCGACCCGCCCGCCAAGGCCATGGATGGCGCCTGGGTGGGGGCCAATGGCATGACCCTCTACACCTACGACCGCGACGCCACGCCGGGCAAGAGCGCCTGCAACGGCCCGTGCGCGACCAACTGGCCGCCGCTGCTGGCGGCCGCCGATGCGGCCGACATGGGCGACTGGACCTTGATCACGCGCGACGACGGTGCCAAGCAATGGGCCTACAAGGGCAAGCCGCTGTACTTCTGGAGCAAGGACCAGAAGGCCGGCGACCGCAGCGGCGACGGCGTCATGAGCGTCTGGCACGTGGCCAAGCCCTAACGGCCGTTCTGGGCGCACTGAGCGTGCTCGGCGCGCTCCGTGTGGTCGGCGCGGTCAGCGCGCTCAGCGGAAGTGCGACAGCATCCGCTCCAGCGCCACGTTGAAGGGCTGCTGCAGCGCCGGCAGCGTGAGCAGCAGGCCCAGCAGCCCGGTGCCCAGCGTGATCGGGAAGCCGACCGAGAAGACGTTGATCTGCGAGGCCACGCGCGAGATCACGCCGAGCACCAGGTTGACCATCAGCAGCATGGCCACCAGCGGCAGCGCGATCCACAGGCCCAGCGAGAAGATCTCGGCGCCCCAGCGCTGCGGCTGCGCGGCGCGCAGCAGGGCCAGCGGCTCGGGGCCGACCGGGAAGGCCTGGAAGCTTTGCACCAGCACGGCGATCACCAGCAGGTGGCCGCCGCCGACGACGAACAGCCAGGCGATCGTGGTGCCGAAGAAGCGCGCGGTGGCGGTGCCGGTGCTGGCCGTCGCGGGGTCGAAGAAGCCGGCGAAGTTCAGGCCCATCTGCAGGCCGATGATCTCGCCGGCGAACTCCACCGCGGCGAACACCAGCCGCACGCTGAAGCCCAGCGCCAGGCCGACCACCAGCTGCTGCAGCACCAGGATGAAGGCGGCCGGCGAGTCCAGCGCCACCGCCGGCACTGCGGGCAGCGAGGCCTGCGCCGCCAGCGCGACGAAGGCCGCCAGACCGATGCGCACCCGCGCCGGCACCGTGCGCGTGCCCAGCACCGGCAGTGCCGTGAACAGCGCCAGCGCGCGCAGGAAGGGCCACAGCAGCGGCGTGATCCAGCCGAGGATCTGCGCCTCGGTGAACGAGATCATGCCGCGCTCACCCCACCGCGCCGGGAATGGCGTGCAGCGTGCGCTGCAGGTATTCCACCAGCGTCTGCAGCATCCACGGGCCGGCGAAGGCCAGCACGCCGACGCAGGCGACGATCTTGGGCACGAAGCTGAGCGTGCTCTCGTTGATCTGCGTGGCCGCCTGGAACACGCTGACCAGCAGGCCGACCACCAGCACGACGATGAGGATGGGCGCCGAGACCAGCAGCATCAGCATCAGGCCTTGCTGGCCGGCATCGAGGACTTGTTGCGGATTCATGTGGCGAAGGACGCGGCGAGCGAGCCGAGCAGCAGGTTCCAGCCGTCGGCCAGCACGAACAGCATCAGCTTGAAGGGCAGGGCGACGAGCACCGGGCTGAGCATCATCATGCCCAGGCTCATCAGCACGCTGGCGACGACCATGTCGATGATCAGGAAGGGGATGAAGATCATGAAGCCGATCTGGAACGCGCTCTTCAGTTCGCTGGTCACGAAGGCCGGCACCAGCACGCGGAACGGCACGCTCTCGGCCTTCACGCCGGCCGGCAGCTTGGCCAGCTTGGCGAACAGCTGCACGTCGGCCTGGCGCGTCTGCTTGAGCATGAACTCGCGCATCGGCAGCTCGCCGCGCTTGAGCGCTTCCTCGAAGCTGATCTCGTTGGCGGCGAAGGGCTTGTAGGCGGCGTCGTAGACCTTGTCGAGCGTCGGCCCCATCACGAAGAAGGTGAGGAACAGCGACAGCCCGACGATCACCTGGTTGGGCGGCGCGGCCTGCGTGCCCATGGCCTGGCGCACCAGCGACAGCACGATGACGATGCGCGTGAAGCCCGTCATCAGCAGCATCACGGCCGGCAGGAACGACAGCGCGGTGAAGAACAGCAGCGTCTGCACCGGCACCGAGAAGCTGGTGCCGCCGCCGCCCTGGCCGATCAGCAGCGGCAGGTTGCCGCCCGCCGCGGCGGGGGCCTGCTGGCCCCAGGCGGCGCTGGCGGCGGCCAGCAGCGCGGCGCCGGTGAGCAGCAGGCGCTTGTCAACGCGCATGGTCGTTCCTTCCGCCGCGGCGCAGGCGCTGCAGCAGCGGCTCCAGCGCGGCCGCGGGCGTGGCCGGCGTGCTGGGCGGGGCGTCGTCCTGCGCCGCCATGGTGTGCAGGTTGCTGATGCCTTGCGGGCCGACGCCCAGCACCAGCCACAGCCGCTGTTCGCCGCGGCCGACCTCGACGGTCACCACGCGCTGGTTGGCCGACAGCCCCAGCACGGCCACGGTGCGGGCCGTGCCGGGCACCGGGCTCTGGCCCAGCGGCGTGCGCTTGAGGAACCACAGCGCGGCCGGGATGGCGGCCAGCACCAGCAGCAGCCACATCAGCGAAGACCAGTCGGTTGCCATCGTCTCGTTCGGTTGCAGGGTCGGTCGGCGACGTTTCAGGTGCGGCTGAGGCGGCGCATGCGCTCGCTCGGCGTCACGATGTCGGTCAGCCGGATGCCGAACTTGTCGTTGACGACCACCACCTCGCCCTGGGCGATGAGGAAGCCGTTGACCAGCACGTCCATCGGCTCGCCGGCCAGCGTTTCCAGCTCCACCACCGAGCCCTGCGCGAGCTGCAGGATGTGCTTGATGGGGATGCGCGTGCGGCCCAGCTCGACCGTCAACTGGACCGGGATGTCCAGGATCATGTTGAGGTCGTTGCCGGCCGAGGCCGGGCTGCCGGCGGTGAAGTTGGCAAACGCCGCCGGCGACACCGCGGGCGCGCGCGCGGCCAGCTCGCCATTGGCACCGCCGCCGCCGGCACCGCCGCCTGCGTCGGCCGCCGGCGCGGCGCTCTTGCTCTCTTCCAGCGCGCTGGCCCATTCGGCGGCCATGCGGTCCTCTTCGGACATCTCGGACGTCTGTGCGTTGTCAGTTGCCATGGTTGTTGTCCACTCCGATCCAGCTCAGCGTCGAGCTGGACAGCAGTTGTTCGATCTTCAATGCGTACTTGCCGTTGGCCGTGCCGTAGTGGCAGTCGAAGACGGGCACGCCGTCGACCTTGGCCTGGATCACCGGGTCGATGTCCAGCTCGATGAAGTCGCCCGGCTTGAACGACAGCAGTTGCTCCACCGTGGCCGGCGCGGTGCCGAGCTCGGCCACCATCTCGACCTCGGCCGACTGGATCTGCGTCTTCAGCAAATTCACCCAGCGGCGGTCGGGCTCGGCGGCGTCGCCCTGGATGGTGGAATACAGCACGTCGCGGATCGGCTCCAGCGTCGAGTAGGGGATGCAGAAGTGCACCGCGCCGGTGGTCTCGCCGATCTCCAGCGTGAAGTTGGTCGAGACCACGATCTCGCTGGGCGTGGCGATGTTGGCGAACTGCGGCTGCATCTCCGAGCGCTGGTATTCCAGCTCCAGCGGATAAATGCCCTGCCAGGCCTTGCCGAACTCGGTGACGATGCACTCCACCAGGCGCAGGATGACGCGCAGCTCGGTGGCGCTGAAGTCGCGCCCTTCGATGCGGGTGTGGAACTTGCCGATGCCGCCGAACAGCGAGTCGATCACCGCGAACACCAGGCTGGGGTCGCAGACGATCAGCCCGGCGCCGCGCAGCGGCTTGACCTGCACGATGTTGAAGTTGGTGGGCACCACGATCTCGCGCAGGAAGGCGCTGAACTTCTGCACCTTGATGCCGCCGATCGAGACCTCGGGCGACTTGCGGATCATGTTGAACAGCCCGACGCGGATGTTGCGTGCGAAGCGTTCGTTGATGACCTCCATGGTCGGCATGCGGCCACGGACGATGCGTTCCTGGTTGGCGAGGTTGTAGTCGCGCACGCCGCCTTGCGGCTGCTCTTCCTCTTCGAGCTTCTGGCTCTCGCCGGTGATGCCCTGCAGCAGGGCATCGACCTCGTCCTGGGAAAGGATTTGCTGATTCATGGCAGGCGCGCCACGGTCGGTTGCGGCTGAGGTCCGGGCCGGATCCGGGTCTCCCGGTCCGGTCCGCGGCCCCCTCGGGGGGTGCCGAACGAAGTGAGGCCGGGGGCCGTCATTACTGAACGATGAAATTGGAGAAGTGCACGGCCACGATGGGCAGCGCCGGCGCGGCGCGCTTCTTCTTCTTTTTCTTGGGCTTGTCGCCGTCGTCGGCGGCTTCGTCGTCGTCGGGCTCGTCGACCTCGAAGCCCAGCGCGCGCGAGGTGGCGCGCTGGATCTCGCCGGCCAGCTTGGTCTTGCCCTCGGCGCTGAGCAGCTGGGCGCTGGTCTTGTGCGCCAGCACCATCAGGATGTTGTTGCGGATGGCCGGCATGAAGTTCTTCACGTCGTCCGCGGTCTTGGCGTCGTCGAGTTCCAGCGTCACCTGCACCTGGGCATAACGCTCGACTTCCTTGTCCGCCAGGTTGACGGTGAAGGGCTCCAGCGGCGAGAAGGCCGGCGGATGCTTGGCGTCGTGCTTGGCCGCCGGCTTGGCCTTGGGCTCGGCCTTCTCGACGTGGGCGGCCTCATCGCCGTCTTCGGCGGCCGGCTTCTTCTTCAGCAGCACGAAGGCGGCGCCGCCGCCTCCGCCCAGCAGCAGCACGGCGGCGGCGATCAGGATGATGAGTTTCTTCTTGCCCTTGGCGGCGGGCGGGGGGGCTTCAGCAGCAGCGGCGGCGGTGGACATCGGGCTTCCTCTCGGTGGGACCCGGGTGGATACCCGGGTCTGCAGCGATGAAGCCCATTATTCGAAGCCGGCCGCGCCGGCAAGCCGCGAAAAGCGGCGCGAAAGCCGCTCATCCGCGGCCCTGGGGCCGCGCTCAGGCGTAGACGTCGAGAGCGCCCGACACGCGCGTGCGGCGCCGCGCGGCGGCGCCGCCGATGGCGGCCAGCGCATCGGCCTCGCCACGGTCGCCGCCGTTGCCGCTGCCGCCGTTGCGGCTGCCGGCACCGCTGCCGTTGCCGCCCTGGCCGCCGCTGCCGTCGGCGCCGTTCTGCTGCGCCTGCTGGAACACGCCGCCGCCGGTGAGCGTGAGGCCGTTCTCGCGCAGCGCGGTGGCCAGCGTGGGCATGCCTTGTTCTAGGATCTGCCGCGTCTGCTCGTTGGCGACCGCCAGGTTGACCTGCGCGGCGCTACCGTCGACGCTGATCTGCACCGTGATCGGCCCCAGCTCGGCGGGGTTCAGCTGCACGCGCGCTTCCTGCACGCCGTCGCGCGCCAGCACGGCCAGCTCGCCGCTCAGGCGCGGCATGAACTCGGTGGACTGCACCGGCGTCGGCAGCGTGAGGCTGGCCGCGGCGCCGGCGGCGCCGGCGGTGCTGGTGGCACCGGCATGGGTTTGCGTGGCGCGTGCCAGTTCGGCCGCGAAGGCGGGCAGGGCGCCGGCGGCGGGCGTCGCCGCGGCTTGCGTCTCGGCCGCGGCGCCGGTGGCCTTGGCGGCGGCACCCAGCTTGCCGGCCGCGGCGCCGGCCTTGTCGTCGGCGGCCGCGCTGGCGGCGGCGCCGGCACCGCCGGGCAGCGCGCCGGCATCGGCGCGGCGCTGCGGCGCGCCGGCGTCGGCCAGCGGGGGGGTCGCGGCGCCGTCCTTGCCGGCGGCGGCATCCTTCGTCGCCGCGGCATCGCCTTCGACACCGCTGCCGGTACCGGCCGCCGCGGCGGCCGTGGCGGCGCCGGCCGCGGCCAGCGCATCGCCGTCCTTGCCGGCGGCGTGGGCGTCGGCCGCCGCGGCGGGCCGCGCGCCGGCCGCCGGGTTGGCGGCGGGCAGCAGCGAGGCGATCCAGGCCGCGGTGGCCTCGGGCGCGGCGGCGTCGCCGGCCGCGGCGGCGGCGTCGTCGGCCGGCGCGGCCGCGCTGGCGTCGTCGTCGCCGGCGGCGGCTTGCAGGCCGGCGGCGTCGCTGCCGCGCGTACCCTGGCGTTCGGCGGCCTTGCGTTGGGCAGCGGTCTTGGCGGCGGCCTCGGCCTTGGCGGCGGCGCCGGCGGTGGTGGCCGCGGCGTCGGCGGCGGGCGCTTCGTCGCCGGCGTCGGCACGGTCGTCGCTGCGCGTCTCGGCCTTGCCGTCGCGCCCGGCGGCGGCCGGTGCCGTCGCCGCGTCCTGCGGTTGCGATTGGGCTTGCTGCAGTTCGCGCGCAAAGGCGCCCGGCTCGCTGCCGGCGCTGGTGCTGGACGGGGCCGACGGCGCGCTGCTGGGCACCGCAACGGCGGGCGACAAGACGTTGGACAGGGCGGGGGCGCTGGGCGACATCGAAAGGCTCCGGAAGTTCAGGACGGCAAGGCCGCAGCGGCGCGCTGGCGGCGCAGCAGCAGGCCCTGGGCGGTTTCATCGGTCTGGCGCTGGTCGCGGCGCTCGTGGGCGCGGGCGGTCTCGGCCTGGCGGCGCTCGATCAGCTTGCGGATCGAGGCCAGCCGCGTCTCGGCCTGCAGCAGCGCCTGGCGGGCCGCGGCCTGGCCGCGCTCGGCGGCGTGCACCTGGCGCTGCTGGTGCGCCACGGCTTCGTCCAGCCGCTGCATGAAGGAGTGGTAGCAGTGCACCAGTTCGATGGCGCCGCCCTGGCCGAACTGGCGGCTCCAGCGTTGCAGGTATTCGCCGCGGTAGGTGCCGAGCTGCTCGCCCTGGCGGCGCGTGCGCAGCGCCAGTTCTTCGGCGCGGCGCAGTTCGCCGGCCAGGCGGTCGCGCTCCTGCGCGGCGCGGTCGAGCACCAGTTGCAAGGCGGCGAGGGAGTTCGATGCGCTCATCGGAGGCGGGCTCATGCGGTCGCGGCCTGCGCGACGATCTGGTTGAGCTGCTTGCGGCTGACGTCCAGCGAGGCCGAAGCGTGCATGTCCTGCTGCAGCAGCGCGACGATCTGCGGGTGCAACTGCACCGCCAGGTCGAGCTCGCCGTCGTGGCCGGGGGCGTAGGCGCCGATCTGGATCAGGTCGCGCGCCTTGTTGTAGCGGCTGAGCAGCTGGCGCAGCCGGCGCGCGGCAGACTGGTGCTCGCGCGGCGTCACCGAGCCCATCACGCGCGAGATCGAGCGCTCGACGTCGATGGCCGGGAAGTGGCCGCTCTCGGCCAGCTCGCGGGACAGCACGATGTGGCCGTCGAGAATGCCGCGCGCGGCGTCGGCGATCGGGTCCTGCTGGTCGTCGCCTTCGGACAGCACGGTGTAGAACGCGGTGATCGAGCCCACGCCGTGCAGCCCGTTGCCGCTGCGCTCCACCAGCTGCGGCAGCTTGGCGAAGCAGCTCGGCGGGTAGCCCTTGGTGGCCGGCGGCTCGCCGATGGCCAAGGCGATCTCGCGCTGCGCCATCGCGTAGCGCGTCAGGCTGTCCATCAGCAGCAGCACGTGCAGGCCGCGGTCGCGGAAGTGTTCGGCAATCGCGGTGGCGTAGCTCGCGCCCTGCATGCGCACCAGCGGCGGCGCGTCGGCCGGGGCGGCGACGACCACGCTGCGCTGGCGGCCTTCGTCGCCGAGGATGTCCTCGATGAATTCCTTCACCTCGCGGCCGCGCTCGCCGATCAGGCCGACGACGATGACGTCGGCCGCCGTGTAGCGCGCCATCATGCCCAGCAGCACCGACTTGCCGACGCCGGTGCCGGCGAACAGGCCCAGGCGCTGGCCGCGGCCGACGGTGAGCATGGTGTTGATGGCGCGCACGCCGGTGTCCAGCGGCTGGCGCACGGGGTCGCGGTCCATCGCGTTGATGGGGCGGCGCTGCATCGGCTCGGGTCGCACGTTGGCCAGCGCGCCCTGGCGGTCCATCGGCTCGCCGTGCGGGTCGACCACGCGGCCGAGCAGGCCGTCGCCCATCGGCAGGTGCAGGCCGCGGTCTTCGCTGCGGCGCCACAGCTGGTTGTCCTGGCCCCAGCGCGGCGCGGCCTGCGGCGCCTGGCGCGGCGAGACGCGCGCGCCGCTGGCCAGGCCTTGCACGTCGGCGGTGGGCATCAGGAAGGCGCGGTCGCCGTCGAAGCCCACCACCTCGGCGGTGACCGGCGGCTGGCCTTCGCTGCGCACGTCGCACACCGAACCCACCGGCACGCGAACGCCGCGCGCTTCCAGCACCAGGCCGGTCACGCGGGCCAGCGTGCCCACGGCTTCCAGCGGCTGCGGCAGCGCGGCGTGGTCCTGCAGGTCGCGCAGGAATTGCTGCCAATGGTGGCCGCGCTGGCTCGTCATGCGGCGGCCTCCGCGGCGCCGGCGTCGCCGTCGGCATCGGCGGCCCAGGGCTGCTCGCTGCCCAGTGCGCCGGCGGCCTGCGCCCAGCGGGTGGCGATGCGGGCGTCGATGGCGCCGGCGTCGGACTCGACGCGGCAGCCGCCGCGCTCGATGCCGGGGTGCGCCACCAGGCGCGCGCCGCGGGCGCGCAGCACCTCGTCGGCGCCGGCGGCCACCAGCGGCAGGTCTTGCGGGTGCAGCTGCACGGTGATGTGGCGGGCCGACAGCAGCACCGCTTCCACCGCTTCGGCGGCCACGCGGGCCACGTGGGCGGGTGCGATCTCCAGCTCGCTGCGCAGCACCTGGCGGGCCAGTTGCAGGGCGACCTCGGTCACCGCATCGGCGGCTTGCGCGTGCAGGCCGTCGAACTCGGCGTCGAGCGACTGCAGCACCTGGCCGACCTGGCGTTCCATCTGCTCGGCGTGGCTCTTCTTGAACGATTCCAGTGCCGCCATGCCGTCGCGGTAGCCCTGTTCATAACCGGCCTGGCGCGCGGCATCGACCTGGGCCAGCCATTCCTCGTGCGTCGGCCCTTGCGGCGGCGGCGGGGGCGGCGGCACCACTTCGGCGGCGGGCGGCTGCGGGCGCAGCCCGCCGCCCAGCGTGCCGGGGCGCCAGTTGGAGACCGAGCCCAGCTCTTCGCGCGGGATGAAGCGCGCATAGGCGCTGCGTTCGGGGTTGGGCGAGGGGACGTTGAGCATGGCCGCCGCGCGCCGTGCAAGCGAGTGGTGGTTAGACAAGTTGTTCGTCTCCACCGCCCGCCATCACGATCTGGCCTTCGTCGACCAGGCGGCGCACGATCTTGAGCATTTCCTTCTGCTCGGCCTCCACCTCGGAGAGCTTGACCGGGCCGCGCGAATCGAGGTCTTCCTTCAGCGACTCGGCCGCGCGGCTGGACATGTTGCGGAACACCTTGTCGCGCAGCTCGGGGCTGGCGGCCTTGAGCGCCAGCACCAGCTGGTCGGACTGCACTTCCTTCAGGAGCGCCTGGAAGCCCTTGTCGTCGATCTTCACCAGGTCGTCGAAGACGAACATGTTGTCCATGATCTTCTGCGCCAGGTCGCCGTCGGCCTCGCGCACGAAATCGAGCACCGAGGTCTCGACCGCGTTGCCCATCATGTTGAGGATCTCGGCCGCCGCCTTGACGCCGCCGAGGTTGCTCTTCTTCATGCGCTCGCCGCCGGCCAGCACCTTGCTCATCACCTCGTTCAAGTCCTTCAGCGCGCTGGGCTGGATGCCGTCGAGCGTGGCGATGCGCACCATCACCTCGTTGCGGTGGCGCTCGCCGAACTGCTTGAGCACCTCGGCCGCCTGGTCGAACTCCAGGTGCACCAGGATCGCCGCGACGATCTGCGGGTGCTCGTTGCGCAGCAGCTCGGCCACCGAGCTGGGGTCCATCCACTTCAGGCTTTCGATGCCGCTGGTGTCGCTGCCCTGCAGGATGCGGTCGATCAGCAGGTTGGCCTTGTCGTCGCCCAGCGCCTTGCGCAGCACCGACTTCACGTACTCGTCGGTGTCGGTGACCATCAGCCCGTCGCCGCTGGCGGCGGCGTCGAACTTGTCGATCACCTGCTCGACGCGGTCGCGCGGGATCGCCTTCAGCCGCGAGATGGTCTCGCCCAGGCGCTGCACTTCCTTGGGCGCCAGCAGCTTGAGCACCTCGGCCGCCTGCTCCTCGCCCAGCGACATCATCAGGATGGCGGCGTCTTCCACGCCTTTGTCGTCTGCGGCTGCCATGGTTGCGTGTTCCGTGTTCGGTCGCGGGGGATCTCAGGCCTGCTCGCCGCTGACCCAGCCGCGCACGATGTGGGCGACGGCGGCCGGGTTCTGGCGCGCCAGCTCGCGGGCGTTCTGCAGCTTGCCATTGACCTTGGCCTCTTCCAGCGCCAGCGCGCTGGTGGCCGGCGCGGCTTCGAGGTCGGGCAGCTTCTCGTCGCCGGCGACGACGGCGTCGAGCTGGCCGCCCTTGGCCTCGGGCGGGACCGGCGGCGCGGTCACGGCACGCACGGCCGGCCGCACCAGGCTGAAGACGATGACCAGCGCCACCAGGGCCAGCGCCATCGGCGCGGCGCCGGCGCGCAGCAGGTCCTGCAGCCAGGGCTGCTGGTAGAAGGGCACGGCCTCGGCGGGCGGCTGCGCTTCCACCAGGAACGGCGCGTTGACGACGCGCACCGAGTCGCCGCGCTCCTTGTTGAAGCCGATGCCTTGCTGCACCAGCGCCGTCAGCTTCTCCAGCTCGGCGTCGGTCAGCGGCGTCGACACCACCTTGCCCTTGGGGTCGGTGCTGCTGCGGTGGTTGACCACCACCGCGGCATGCAGCCGGCGCACGCTGCCGCTGGCGTTGCGCGTCACGCGCACGGTCTTGTCGACGGCGTAGTTGGTCTCCTGCTCGCGGCGGCTGTTGCCGTTGGCGGCACCGCCCTGCGCGCCCTGCAGCGGCGCCGAGGCGCCGGTGAGCGGTGCGCTGGGCGTGGTGGGCGGCTGGTTGGTGGCCGCGCCGGGCACGCCGGCGGGCTTGGCGGCGTCGGCCTGGCTGGACTCTTCGCTGCGCGTGGCGCGCACGGCGGCCGGGTTGTCGCCCTGGTTCGGCTTGAACTCCTCGGCGGTGGATTCGACCTGCGAGAAATCGACCTCGGCGGTGACGGTGGCGCGCAGGTTGTCGCGGCCGACCACGGGCTCCAGCAGTTCCACCACGCGCTTGAGGTGGCTGGCTTCCACTTCCTTCAGGTAGCGCAGCTGGGCCGAATCGAAGCCGGCGTTGCCGTTGCGGTCGTCCTGCGGCCACAGCAGCGTGCCGTTGCCGTCCAGCACGCTCACGGCCTTGGGGTCGAGCTCGGGCACGCTGGAACCCACCAGGTGCACGATGCCGGCGATCTGGTCGCGCTCCAGCGTGCGCCCGGGGTGCAGTTGCACGGTCACGCTGGCGGTGGGCTTTTGCTGTTCGCGGAAGAAGCCGTTCTGCTGCGGCAGCGCCAGCATCACGCGCGCGGCCTGCACGCTGGCCAGGCTTTGGATGGTGCGCGTCAGCTCGCCTTCGAGCGCGCGCTTGAGCTGCACGCGCTGCTGGCCGTCGCTCTGGCCGAAGCTGCTGCTGCCGTCGAGCAGCTCGTAGCCGCTGATGCTGCCCTTGTTGACGCCGGCGGCGCTGAGCTTCATGCGCAGCTCGTAGACGCGCGCCGCGGGCACGAGGATGGTGCCGCCGCCTTCGGCGAACTTGTAGTCGACGCCCATCTGGTCGAGCTTGGCGATGACCGCGGCGCCGTCCTTCTCGCCGAGGTTGGCGAACAGCACCTTGTGGTCGCTCTTGTTCAGCGAGAAGGCCATCACCACCAGCAGCGCGACCAGCATCACGACGCCGAGCGCGCCGCCCACCAGGATGCGCGTGGGCACGGTCGCCAGCCGCGCCCCCAGGCCTTGGCCCTGGGCGGCGGCGATGGCGTTCTCGGAGACGGGGATGACGGCGGTTTCCATGGCTGACCGGCATTGTTGGCGCCCCGGCGGCCGCGCGTTGGCGCGAGAAACCCGGCAAAGCCTGCGCTGTTCGCGCCTTGCGGCGGCGGCCGGCGCGCCTACAGTGAGGGCGTCGAGAACCCCCCATGAAGCTGGAACTCAAGCCCTTCGATTTCAACCAGGCGGTGGCCCGTGCCGGGCTGCGGCCCGACGGCACGCCGCTGGCCAAGGGCGCCGGCCTGGGCGCGGCCGAGGCCGTGGGCGGCGCGGAAGGGGCGGACGGCGGCAACTTCCGCAGCGCGATGGCCGACGCGCTGGCCAACGTCAGCCGCGACCAGGGCGAAGCCCAGCGCCTGCAGCGCGAGTTCAGCCTCGACAACCCCACGGTCAGCCTGGAGCAGACCATGGTGGCGATGCAGAAAAGCCAGATCGGCTTCCAGGCCGTGGTGCAGGTGAGGAACCGGCTGCTGTCGGCCTATACCGACATCATGAACATGCAGGTGTAGCGGCTCAGCCGCCCGGGGTGGCCGCGGTCTCGACCGTCAAGCGCAGCCCGAGCGCTCCGAGAATCTTGGTCATGGTGACGAAGCTCGGGTTGCCGTCGGGCGCCACCGCCTTGTAGAGGCCCTCGCGGCTGAGGCCGGCATCGCGCGCCACCTTGGCCATGCCCGCCGAGCGGGCGACCTCGCCCAGCGCGATGGCCAGGAACGCCGGGTCGTCGCCGGCCTCGGCCATGGCGGCGCGGATGAAGGCCGCGCAGTCTTCCGGCGTCTTCAATTCATCCTGAACGTCCCACTTGGTCGTTTCCATCGCTCGACTCCTTGGCGAGGCGAATCGCCAGTTCAATGTCGCGTTGCTGCGTGCGCTTGTCGCCGCCGGCCAGCAACAACACCAGTGCGGCCCTGCGCCGCGTGAAGTAGACGCGGTAGCCGGGGCCGACGTCGATCTTCAGTTCCACCACGCCACCCGTCAGCAGCCGATGGTCGCCGGGGTTGCCGTGCTGCAGGCGCAGCACGCGCACCGCGATGCGCTTGCGGGCCTCCTGATCGCGCAGCGCGCCAAACCAGTCAGCGTAGTGCCGGGTCTGGCGGATCTCGATCATGTGTGAACTGTAGCTGACATTCGATGCAATGTCCGCTGCGGTCCATGCGCCGGCCCCATGCGGACCGGCGGAGCGTGCAGGCCCGATCGGCCCTCAGCAAGGCCCGAACGGCGGCAGCGTGCCGTCGAGCATGCAGACCACCGGCCGGCCCATGGCGTTGACGCTGACTTGCACGCGCTCGCCGCCGGCGGCAGTCCAGACGGCGGCGGTGCCGGGGGCGTCGGGGTTGCCGGTGGCGGGGTCGAAGCGCAGCGCGTGCGGCTCCTGCAGTTGCACGCCGCGCAGGTCGGTGGCGCGCGCGGCCTTCAGGCGGCAGGCGGCGGTCTGGCGGCAGTCGCAGCCGGGGGTGGTGGCCACGGCGTAGCACCAGTCGGTCCCGCCGCCTTGGAAGTTGAGGTACAGCGGCACGCCGCGGCGCGCCGCTTCGTAGCGCGCTTCGCGCAGGTCCAGCTCCAGCGTCTGCGCCGCGGCCTTCAGGCGCGCGCGCTGCAGGTAGGCGGCGAACGAGGGCACGGCCAACGACATCAGCACGGCCATGATGCCCAGGCCGATCATCAGCTCGATCAGCGTCAGCCCGCGCGCGCGGCGAGTGCGGGGTGCGCGGGTCGGCAGGGCGGCGGTGCGGACCATCAGCGGTTCCAGCAGCGGCCGCTGGGCCCGGCGTCGGCCAGGCCCTGGTTGAGGCGCAGCGTGATCTCCAGGCATTCGCTGTCGCCGTGCTGGGCGCCGTCGGCGCCGGCGCGGGCGATCAGGGTCACGGTGTCGGCGCCGGCATCGGCCACGGCCAGGCGGTACAGGCCTTCGGGGCTGCGCTCGCCGGCGCCCAGCGGCGCCAGGTCGGCGGCGTAGCTGCCGTGGCGCGCGCGGTAGGTTTCCTGCGCCATCTGCAGCTTGGTCAGCGCGGCCACGGCATCGAAGCGGCGGCTGCGCTGCAACTGCGCCAGTTGCGAGGGAATGGCCGCGGCCGCCAGCACGCCGACGACGGCCACCGCGGCCAGGCATTCCAGCAGCGTGAAGCCGCGCGGCCGCGGCGTCAGGGGGCGGTGGCGGCGCATGGCGTCAGCCCAGCGAGAGCAGCCGGCGCCGCTTCTGCGTGTTGTCGATGTAGCGCTGCAGCGCGCGCTGCGACTCGGGCGGCAGCGCCTGCCACTCGCAGCCGGCGCGCGGGCCGTGGCCGCCGAGGTCGCTGACGTGCAGGATGGCGAGCGTGGCGGTGAAGCGGGTTTCGGCGTCCAGCTCGATCTGCACGCCTTGCAGCGTGAGGCCGGGCTCGATGGCCGGCACGTCGGCCGGCACCTGCAGCGCGCAGCCGCCCACGCTGACGTCGATGACGCGCAGCGTCAGCCGCATGTCGGCGATCGCCGGGTGGCGCAGCCGCGCCGTCGGCGTGTAGCGGTCCAGCGTGCGCACGCGGTAGGCGCTGCGCCGCTGGAAGCGGTAGATCTCGCGCGGGCAGCGCGCCTGCAGCGTGCAGGTCTTGGCGCCGCGCACCAGCAGCAGGTCTTGCAGGTCGAACTGCAGCTTGACGTTCTCGAGGTAGCCGACGGCGACGGCCTCGTCGGCGTCGATCAGCGGCTGCAGCATCGGGTCGCCGGGCTCGGCGCTGAAGTTGATGCGGCGCTGCTCGAGGTCGATCGACCACAGCGAGGCGACCAGCGCGGCGCCGCCGGGGGCGCTGAGCACGATGGGCGCGGCGGCGTCGCGCAGCTGGCGCAGCAGGCCGGCCAGTTCGCCGGGGTGGTCGACGCGGAACGGCGCCCAGGCCTCGCGGCCTGCGGGGCTGTCGGCGTCCAGCGGGGCCGGGCGGGTGTCGAAGGACATGGCGGGGCGGTACGAAGGCGGCGGCGGGCCGGCGCCGGTTCAGTGCAGCGTCTTGCGCTTGCCGGCCATCAGCTCGTCGAGGTCCTGCAGCCAGGGCTCGGCCAGGTGGCGGATCTCGGCGTCGTTGACCAGGATGCGCTGCATGATGCGGGCCTTGGTGCGCGCGGCGTCCTGGTCCAGCGGGTTGGCGCGCGCGGCGTGCTTGAGCTGGCTGATCAGCAGCACGCAGGCGCCTTCCAGGCGCACCACGGCGTCCCAGTCGCCCGACTTGGCGGCGCTCAGCATGTCGCAGCTGGCCCGTTCGATGGCTTCGTAATAACTCAACAGTTCAGCGTTCATGGCGGTGCTTCTCGGATCTCGGGTCAGGCATCGGGCCGGCCGGTGGCGGGGGCGATCGCGGTCCAGGCCTCGCTGAGCGGTTGCACCAGGCGTTGGCATTCGTCGATCAGGGTTTCGTCGTTGCGCAGGTTGGCCTGCGTCAGGCGGGTGGAGATGTAGCCGTACAGCTGGTGCAGGTCCTGCGCCAGCGGGCCGCCGGCCTGCAGGTTGAGGCCGGCGCGCAGGCCTTCCTCGACGATGCGCACGGCCCGCGTCAGCGCGCGGCCCTTGCGCTCCAGCTCGCGCTGGCGCATCGCGCCGCGGGCCTCGGCCAGCGCGGCGAGGAAGCCGTCGTACAGCATCGAGACCAGGCGGTGCGGGTCGGCACCGGTGACGCCGGTTTCGGCCGCGATCGAACGATAGGCCTGGGCGAAATGCGGCTGGCGACCGAAGGTCATGGCGGGGGCGCTGCTGAACATCGACGGGGTTCCTGGAGGGCTTGTTTTGGACTGCGGGGCTGCTTGTGCAACACCTGCTTTATCGGCCCCCGCGGCGCGCCACTTGAGCCGGCGCCCCGCGGCTGGAGCACCGCGTTTGGAGGGGTGTTCGTCGGCTCGGCGCACCAACGAAAAACCCCGCCGGGCGGGCGGGGTTGATCAGGGTGGAGCGGGGTCGGCGGCACGCGGCGCGGCCGTGGAAGTGGCGGTGGCGGGGCTCAGGACTTGTTCCAGTTGGTGATCTGCTGCTCGACGTAGTTCTGCAGCGTCGACAGCTGCGACATCGACGTGTCCAGCGCGCTGTACTGGGCGCGCAGGCGCTTTTCCATCGCGTCGACGCGCTTTTGCATCGCGTCCTGGCGGTCCTGGTTGATGTCGATGAGCTTTTGCAGGCCTTGCTGCCGCGCCGTGAGCGAGCCGTCGACGTCGAGCCAGCCCTTGGCCACGTCGGCCACGCGCTGCGTCAGGCCGTCTTCGCCGGCCGTGGCGCCGTCGGCGCCGAAGAACTTGCGCAGCTCGTCGGGCTTGGCCAGCGCGCTGCTCAGCTTGGCGTCGTTGAGCTTGATGGTGCCGTCCTTCTGCACGTCCAGGCCGATCTCCGAGGCGCGCACGAAGGCGCTGCTGGCGCTGGAGCTGGCGGCCAGGATCGAGCGCACCTGCTGCTGCAGGCCGATGGCGGTGCGGTCGCCCTGCAGGTTGGTGCTGGTGCTGCCTTCGACGTACTTGGTCTGGTCGCGCAGGTAACCCATCAGGCCGTTGTACGCGTTGACGAAGCTGTTCACCGCCGACTTCATCGAGTCGGTGTCGTTGGACACGGTCACCGACACGGCGCTCGTCGTCACGCTGCCGAAGGTCAGGCTGACGCCGTCGATCACGTTGCTCAGGCTGTTGGTTTCCGACTCGACCTCCAGGCCGTTGATGCTGCCCTTGGCGTTCTGCGCCGCCTGGGTGCGCGTCATCACGCCGGCGCCGTTGGCGGGGTCGTAGGCCAGCATCGAGAGGCCGGCGGCATCGGCGTTGTTGCCGTCGCCGTCGCTCACCTGCACGCGAAAGCCGTGGCTGGTGCCGCTGTCGTCCGACTTCAGCACCAGGCGCGCGCCGTTGGCGTCGTTGACGATGGAGGCCGAGACGCCGAGGTTGTCGACGGCGTTGATCTTGTCGCGCACGTTCTCCAGCGTGTCGGTGGCCTCGATGTCGATCGACACCGTGCTGCCGCTGGCGCTGAAGCTGGTGGCGTCCGCGTTCCAGCTGCCGATGTCGAAGCTGAGCGTGCCGGCGCCGACCGTGCTGGTCGACGACGACCAGGCGCCGGTGGCCGCCATCTGGCTGCTGGCCAGCTGCGAGACGTTGACCGCGTAGGCCCCCGCCGAGCTGCCGGTGCTGGACGTGGCCTGCACCGCGCTGCTGTTGCTGGAGCTGGCCGTCGAGCCGCGCCACAGCGTGGAGCCGTTGAGGGCCGAGGCCGCGCTGTTCAGGCTGTCGAGGTAGCTCTGGATCTTGCCGAAGCTCGAAAGCTTGGTCTGCAGCTTGCCGGCGGCGGTCTGCAGATCGGTGATCGGCTGCTTTTCCAGCGCGACCAGCTTGGAGACGATGGTTTCGGAGTCCAGGCCGCTGCCCAGACCGAGGGAAGAGATGGTGGCCATGGCGTCGGGTGGGCAGCGAAGGAGGTGGGACGCGGCGGCGGCCGCTCAGGCCCCGAAGAGGGCCCGTCCAGCGGGTCATCGGCCGGCGGCGGCGGAACTTGAGGCCGCGGCGGGCCGCGGCCGCGCGCGCTCAGCCCAGCAGCTTGAGCACCTGCTGCGGCAACTGGTTGGCCTGCGCCACCATCGCGTTGCCGGCCTGCTGCAGGATCTGCGCCCTCGACAGCGCCGCCGTCTCGGCCGCGAAGTCGGCGTCCATGATGCGGCTGCGCGCGGCCGACTGGTTCTCCACGCCGACCTGCAGGTTGGCGATGATGGCCTCGAAGCGCGACTGCGTGGCGCCGAAGGTGGCGCGCGTGTTGTTGACGGTGTCCAGCGCGGCGTCGATGTTGTCGATCACCGAGGCGATGGCCGAGATGTCGGCCAGGCTGCCGATCGAGGCCGTGGTGACGGTGATCGCCGAGATCTCGGCGTTGCTGCTGAGGTTCTCGAAGTCGATCGTCACCACGTCGTCGCCGGTGGTGTTGGCGCCGATCTGGAAGGTGAAGGCCGTGGCGTCGGCGCCCAGGATGTGCTTGTTGTTGAAGGCGGTGCCGCCCAGCACGCGGCTGATTTCCTTCTGCAGCTCCTGGAACTCCTTGTTCAGCGAGTCCTTGTCGCTGGCGCTGTTGGTGGCGTTGCGGGCCTGCAGCGCCAGCTCGCGCATGCGCTGCAGCGAGTCGCCCACCTTGGACAGCGCGCCTTCGGCGACCTGCGCCATCGAGATGCCGTCGTTGGCGTTGCGCATCGCCACCGCCATGCCGCGCACCTGCGTGTTCATGCGCTCGGCGATGGCCAGGCCGGCGGCGTCGTCCTTGGCGCTGTTCACCCGCAATCCCGACGACAGCCGTTGCATCGAGACGCTCAGCGACATCTGCGACTGATTGAGATTGCGCTGGGCGTTCAACGACACCAGGTTGGTATTGATGGTCTGGGGCATGTGTGCGCTCCTTGGCCGGGTCGGCGGCTCGATCGGGTGGGCGGCGCTCAGGTCGCCACCGCATGGATCGACATTGTCGGCAAGCGCGTTCCGGCCGATCGGCCGATATGGGGCCCGTTTGCTGCCCAGTTCGGACCCCCGCCCAAGACGAAGGCCGCCGGTCTTGCGACAGCGGCGGCCTCGGGCGCCCGGGCGGTGCCGGGCGAGGGAACGGGGTGGAGGGGGTGGGAACTGCTTATTGGGCGCCGAACTTGTAGTCGGTCTTCGCCTTGGCGCGCAGGTCTTCCTGGAACTGCTGCATCTTCACCTGCTCCAGGCGCTGCTTGATCTGGCCCTTCACGTCGTCGAAGGCCGGGAACTGCGCGTCGCGGGTGTCGTCCAGGCGGATGATGTGGTAGCCGAACTGGGTCTTCACCGGGGCCTCGGTCATCTCGCCCTTCTTCAGCTTGGTCAGCGCGTCGCTGAACTCCTTGACGTAGGCGTCGGGCTTGGCGAAGTCGAGGTCGCCGCCGTTGGCGCCCGAGCCCGGGTCCTTGCTGAACTTCTTGGCCAGTTCGTCGAACTTGGCGCCGGCCTTGATCTGCTTGATCAGGTCCTTCGCCTCGTCTTCCTTCTCCACCAGGATGTGCGCGGCGCGGTACTCCATGCCGCTGGCCTGGGCCTTGAACCTCTCGTACTCGGCCTTGGCGGCGTCGTCGCTGATCGGGTTCTTCTTGCGGAAGTCGTCGAACAGCTCGCGGATCAGGATGCTCTGGCGCGCCAGCTCCATCTGCGCGCGGTACTCGAGGCCGGTCTGCAGGCCGCGCTTCTCGGCTTCCTGGGTGAAGATCTCGCGCAGCACCACCTGGTCACGCGCTTGCTGCTGCATCTCGGGGCCGACCTTCTGGCCGGCCTTCTCGGCTTGCTGGATCAGCGTGTCGACCCGTGCCTTGGGCACCGGCTTGCCGTTGACGACGGCGATGTTCTGCGCCTGCGCGGCACCGGCGGCCAGCAGGCTGGCAAGGGCGAGGGCCAGCGCGGGGCGCGCGGCAAGGGACAGGGCCTTCATCGATGGGAGTCCTTCGAGGGTCTTTCGGCAGATGGGGGAGGGGCCGCGTTGACGCGCGGCGGGGCGCTGAGGTTGCCGGCGGGGCACTGCTTTCAGGATTCGCCGGGCGCCAGGGCCTCGATGCTCAAGGCATGAATGCCCCGAGCCTTCAAGGGGCCCAAGGCATCATACACGAGGCGATGCCGCGCCACCTTGCTGCGCCCGGCGAAGCCGGCGGCCACGATGCGCACCGCGAAGTGCCCGCCTTCGCGCGCGCCGGCGTGGCCGATGTGGTGGTGGCTGTCGTCGCGCAGTTCGATCGATTCGGGTTGCAGCCGCTCCCGCAGCACCGCTTCGATGGCGGCGGCGACGGCGCTCATTTGGCGTCCTCGGCGCGCGCGTCGGCGGGCGGCGGCGGCTCTTCGAGGTAGCGCGCCAGCACCAGGCCTTGCGCCAGCGTGAACAGCAGCATCAGCCCGATGCCGCCGAACAGCTTGAAGTTGACCCAGGTGTCGGTGCTGAAGCTGTAGGCCACCCACAGGTTGAGCACGCCCATCAGCCCGAAGAAGGCGATCCACGCGAAGTTCAGCCGGTGCCACACCTTGGGCGGCAGCTGCAGTTGCTCGCCGAGCAGCAGCTTGAGCAGGTTGCGGCCGCTGACCAGCGGCGCCAGCCACAGCGCCAGGCCCATCGCCCAGTACAGCGCGCTGGGCTTCCACTTGATGAAGGTCTCGCTCTGGAAGTAGATGGTCGCGCCGCCCAGCACCACCACCAGGGCCAGGCTGACCCACAGCATGGCGTCGACCTTGCGCCCGCGCGCCTTGAGCCAGACCACCTGCGCCAGCGTGGCCAGGATCACCACCACCGTGGCCAGCAGCACCGGCGCCTGCGCCGGCGCCACCGTGCCGCCGGCGACGATGCCGCCGAGGTGGCGGCTGGCGAACTCGGCTGCCGCTTCCTTGTGCGACTCGGCGAACTTGAAGGTGCCGAAGAACAGGATGATCGGCAGGAAGTCGAACAGCAGCTTCATGCCGGGCCGGACGCGGACGGGTCGAAGCCAATGGCGGCCGAGTTGATGCAGTAGCGCTCGCCGGTGGGCTTCGGGCCGTCGGGGAACACGTGGCCCAGGTGCGAGCCGCAGCGCTTGCAGCGCACCTCCACGCGCACCATGCCGTGGCTGGCGTCGCGCACCTCTTCGATGACGTCGGCGTTGATCGGCGCCCAGTAGCTCGGCCAGCCGCAACCGGCGTCGAACTTGGTGCCCGATTCGAACAGCGGCGTGCCGCAACCCACGCAGTGGTAGCGGCCCGGGTCCCAGTGGTCCCAGTACTTGCCGGTGAAGGGGCGCTCGGTGGCGGCGTGGCGCGCCACCTGGTATTGCATGGGGTCCAGCTTGGCGCGCCATTCGGCGTCGCTGTGCTGGACCTCGTAGCGCGGGTCGTCGTGTTCGTGGGGGGGCTGGGCAGCCATGGGGCGCGATTCTGCCAGCGCGCGGGCCGGCCCCTTGGGCATGGCGGGTTTGCACCGGCGCGCCATGACCGCGCCACAACCGCGCCATAACAGCCGCCGGCCCCATAGACTGTCGCGGCTGGGACAGGGCATTCGGCGCCGGCCCCTAGAATCGAACGACCGTTCTATTTCCCCTGAGGAGACGCGATGAGCGCGAGCTACGAGGTCCGCGGCGGCGTGGCCCTGATCACCATGCACAACCCGCCGGTCAACGGCCTGGGCTACGCCACGCGCGTGGCCATCGCCGAGGGGCTGGACCGCGCGGCGGCCGACGCCGCCGTCAAGGCGGTGGTGATCACCGGCGGCGGCAAGGCTTTTTCCGGCGGCGCCGACATCAAGGAGTTCGGCTCGCCCAAGGCCGGTGCCGAGCCCAATCTGCTGTCGCTGATCCGCCAGCTCGAAGCCATGACCAAGCCCGTGGTGGCCGCCGTGCACAGCGTGGCCATGGGCGGCGGGCTGGAACTGGCGCTGGGCTGCCACTACCGCGTGGCCGCGCCGGGCGCGCAGATTGCGCTGCCCGAGGTCAAGTTGGGCCTGGTGCCCGGCGCCGGCGGCACGCAGCGCCTGCCGCGCGTGCTGGGCGTGGAGACCGCGCTCAACATGATCGTCAGCGGCGATCCGGTGAAGAGCGAAGTGCTGGCCGCGTTGCCGGGGCAGAAGCTGTTCGACCAGGTGGCGCAGGGCGACGTCGTCGCCGCCGCGCTGGACTTCGCCGCCGCCCGCGCCGACGTGCGGCCGCTGCCGCTGGTGCGTAACCTCAAGGTCACGCACCCCAACGCCGACGGCTATTTCCAGTTCGCGCGCAACACCGTCAAGGCGATGGCCAAGAACTTCCCGGCGCCGGCCAAGTGCGTGGACTGCGTCGAGCAGTCGCTGAAAGCGCGCAGCTTCGACGACGGCCTGGCCTATGAGCTGGCGACCTTCTGGGCCTTGATGCTGACGCCCGAGAGCAAGGCGCTGCGCCATGCCTTCTTCGGCGAGCGCGCGGCCTCCAAGATCCCCGACGTGCCCGAAGACACGCCGCAGCGCAAGATCGAGCAGGTGGCCGTGATCGGCGCCGGCACCATGGGCGGCGGCATCACGATGAACTTCCTCAACGCCGGCATCCCGGTGACGATGCTGGAGATGAAGCCCGAGGCGCTGGAGCGCGGCGTGGCCACCATCCGCAAGAACTACGATGCGCAGGTCAAGAAGGGCAAGCTGAAGGCCGACAAGTACGAGCAGCGCATGGCGCTGCTGAAGACCACGCTCGACTACGACGACATCAAGAACGCCGACCTCGTGATCGAGGCCGTGTTCGAGGACATGGGCGTCAAGGAGAAGGTCTTCCGCCGGCTCGACGAGGTGATGAAGCCCGGCGCCATCCTCGCCAGCAACACCAGCACGCTGGACGTCGACCAGATCGCCGCCTTCACCAAGCGCCCGCAGGACGTCATCGGCACCCACTTCTTCAGCCCGGCCAACGTGATGAAGCTGCTGGAGGTGGTGCGCGGCGAGAAGACCGCCAAGGACGTGCTGGCCACCGTGATGGCGCTCGCCAAGAAGATCCGCAAGACGGCGGTGGTCTCCGGCGTCTGCGACGGCTTCATCGGCAACCGCATGATCGAGCAGTACAGCCGCCAGGCCGGCTTCCTGCTGGACGAGGGCGCGTCGCCGCAGCAGGTGGACAAGGCGATCGAGAAGTTCGGCTTCGCGATGGGCCCGTTCCGCATGGGCGACCTGGCCGGCAACGACATCGGCTGGGCGATCCGCAAGCGCCGCGCCGTCGAGCATCCCGACATGAAGTACAGCGCCAGCGCCGACCGTTTGTGCGAACTGGGCCGCTTCGGCCAGAAGACGCAAGCCGGCTGGTACGACTACCTGCCGGGCAAGCGCGACGCCATCCCCTCGCCGGTGGTGGCCGAGATGCTGGACAAGCACCGCGCCGCGATCGGCATGACCCAGCCGCGCAAGATCAGCGACGAAGAGATCGTGCAGCGCCTGGTCTTCAGCCTCGTCAACGAGGCGGCGCACATCCTCGAAGAGGGCATCGCCAGCAAGGCCAGCGACATCGACATGGTCTACCTCACCGGCTACGGCTTCCCGCTGTGGCGCGGCGGGCCCATGTGCTATGCCGACCAGGTGGGCCTGTTCAACGTGGTGCAGGCCATGAAGCGCTTCGCCCGCAACCCGCATGACGACGCCGGCTTCTGGCAGCCGGCGCCGCTGCTGGCCAGGCTGGCGGCCGAAGGTAAGACCTTCACCTGAGCGCGGCCGCGGTGCTCAAGCGCCTCGTCATCGGCCTGCTGGCCCTCGTGCTGCTGCTGGCCGCGGTGCTGGTGGGCAACACGCTGCGCCAGGGCTCGCGGCAACGCAGCTTTCCGCCGCGGCCGCCGCTGGCGGTGGATGCCGAGGCGGTGGCGCAGTCGCTGGCCGTGGCGCTGCGCGCGCGCACCGTCAGCGGCCTGCTCGACCCCGCCGGCACGGCGCAGGCCTTCGATCAACTGCAGGCCCACCTGCGCGCGCGCTACCCGCGGGTGCACGCGGCGCTGGCGCTGGAGCGCGTGGGCAACCACACGCTGGTCTACCGCTGGCCGGGGCGCGACCCCAAGCTGCAGCCGGTGGCGCTGCTGGCGCACCAGGACGTGGTGCCGATCGCGCCCGGCACCGAGGCGCTGTGGAAGCAGCCGCCGTTCGACGGCCGCGTGGAAGGCGGCTTCGTCTGGGGCCGTGGCGCGCTCGACGACAAGGCCAACGTCATCACCCAGCTCGAAGCGGTGGAAGCCCTGCTGACCGCCGGCTTCCAGCCGCAGCGCGACGTCTATCTCGTCTTCGGCCACGACGAGGAAGTGGGCGGCGCGCAAGGCGCGGCGCAGGTGGTCAAGCTGTTCCAGCAGCGCGGCCTCAAGCTGGCCTTCGTGCTGGACGAGGGCATGGCCGTCACCGAAGGCATCCTGCCCGGCGTGGCCCGGCCGATCGCGCTGATCGGCCTGGGCGAGAAAGGCTCGGTGACGCTGAAGATCAGCGCCAGCGCGGCGCCCGGCCATTCGTCGATGCCGCCCACCCAGCCGGCCACCAGCGCCATCGGCCGCTTGTCGGCGGCGCTGGCGCGGCTGGACCGCGCGCCCATGCCCGGCGGCATCCAGGGCGCGGCGGGCGAGCTGTTCGCCGTGGTCGCGCCCGAGCTGCCGTTCGGCCAGCGGCTGGCGATGTCCAACCTGTGGCTGCTGCGCCCGCTGGTCGAGCGCATGCTGGAAAAGGGCGCCGCCACCAACGCGCTGATGCGCACCACCACCGCGATGACGGTGCTCAACGCCGGCAACAAGGACAACGTGCTGCCGGGCCGCGCCGACGCGCTGGTGAACTTTCGCATCCTGCCCGGCGACACGGCCGACGGCATCGTCGCCCACGTCAAGCGCGCGGTGGCCGACGAGGCCGTCGAGGTCGCGCCGATCGGCGCCGCGTTCCCGGCCTCGCGGCTGTCGGCGGCCGACGGGCCGGCCTACCGCACGATCGAGCGCGCCATCCGCGAGATCTACCCCGAGGACATCGTCGCGCCTGGGCTGACGCTGCAGGGCACCGATTCGCGGCACTTCGAGGCGGTGGCCGATCAGGTCTACCGCTTCATGCCCATCCGTTTCAAGCCCGAGGATCTGCCGCGGCTGCACGGCACCGACGAACGCATCGCGGTGACCCAGCTGCCCGAGGCCGTCCGCTTCTATCACCGCCTGCTGCAGCTTGCCGCGGGCCCGACCCCCGCTGAAGGACCCACACCATGAGCCGAGCCCTGATCGTGTCCACCGCCCGCACCCCCCTGGCCAAGAGCTGGAAGGGCGGCTTCAATATGACGCATGGCGCCACGCTGGGCGGCGCGGCCATCGCCGCAGCGGTGCAGCGCGCCGGCATCGACCCCGGCAGCGTGGAAGACGTGCTGATGGGCTGCGCCAACCCCGAGGGCGCCACCGGCTGGAACATCGCCCGCCAGGCCGCGCTGCGCGCCGGGCTGCCGGTGACGGTGAGCGCGGCCACCGTCAACCGCTTCTGCAGCAGCGGGCTGCAGACCATCGCGATGGCGGCGCAGCGCATCGCCGCGGGCGAGGGTCAGGTCTACGTCGCCGGCGGCGTGGAAAGCATCTCCTGCGTGCAGCAGGAGATGAACATGCACATGTTCCAGGACCCCTGGCTCAAGGAGCACAAGCCCGAGATCTACTGGCCGATGCTGCAGACCGCCGAGACCGTGGCCAAGCGCTACGAGGTGTCGAAGGAGCGCATGGACCGCTACGGCGCGGCCAGCCAGCAAAAGGCCTGCGCCGCGCAGGAGCAGGGCCTGTTCAAGGACGAGATCGTGCCGGTGACCACCATCGCCGGCGTCGCCGACGCCACGCTGGGCCTGCGCAGCAAGGAAGTGACGGTCAGCGTCGATGAAGGCCTGCGCCCGGGCACCACCTACGAAAGCATCAAGGACATCCGCGCGGCCATGCCCGGCGGCGTGGTGACGGCGGGCAATGCCAGCCAGTTCAGCGATGGTGCCGGCGCCTGCGTGGTGGTCGACGAGACCTACGCGCAGCAAAAGGGCCTGAAGCCGCTGGGCCGCTTCCTGGGCTTCGCCGTCGCCGGCTGCGAGCCCGACGAGATGGGCATCGGCCCCGTCTTCGCGGTGCCCAAGGTGCTGCAGCGCCTGGGCCTGAAGGTCGGCGACATCGACTTGTGGGAGCTGAACGAGGCCTTCGCGGTGCAGGTGCTGTACTGCGCCGACCGCCTGGGCATTCCGATGGAGCGGCTCAACGTCAACGGCGGCGCCATCGCCATCGGCCACCCCTACGGCATGAGCGGCCAGCGCCTCACCGGGCACGCGCTGATCGAAGGCAAGCGCCGCGGCGCCAAGAAGGTGTGCGTGACCATGTGCATCGGCGGCGGCATGGGCGCGGCCGGCATCTTCGAGGTGCTGTGACGGCCGCGCGGCACTGACGGGCCCGACCATGCGCAAGACCCTCGACTTCCTGCTCGACGACTGGCTCGGCGTGCAGGCGCTGCCGCAGCGCGAGCGCTTCGCCGAGCATTCGGCGGAGACCTTCGCGGGCGTGCTGGACACCTGCGAGCGCATCGCGCGCGAGAAGTTCGCGCCGTTCAACCGCCTGGTCGACACCGAAGAGCCGCATTTCGACGGTCAGCGCGTGCACCTGCCGCAGGCCACGCACGACGCCTGCAAGGCCTACGCCGAATCGGGCATGCTGGCCGCGGCGCAGGGCGCCGAGGTCGGCGGCATGCAACTGCCCTGCGTCATCGAGATGGCGGCCAACGCCTTCTTCTACAAGGCCAGCATCGCGATGGGCGGCTACGCGATGCTGACCAAGGGCAACGCCAATCTGCTGATGGCGCATGGCACGCCGGCGCAGCGCGAGGTGTTCGCGGCCAACGAGTTCAGCGGCCGCTGGTTCGGCACCATGTGCCTGAGCGAGCCGCAGGCCGGCTCGTCGCTGTCCGACGTGGCGACGCGCGCCACGCCCGACGGCGATGACTTCGAGTCCGACCCGCTGGGCCCGCGCTACCGGCTGCGCGGCAACAAGATGTGGATCTCGGCCGGCGAGCACGAGATCACCGAGAACATCGTCCACCTCGTGCTGGCCAAGATCCCCGGGCCCGACGGCAAGCCGCTGCCAGGCACCAAGGGCATCTCGCTCTTCATCGTGCCCAAGCACCTGGTCGACGCGCAAGGCCGCTTGACCGGCGAGCGCAACGACGTGGCCCTGGCCGGGCTGAACCACAAGCTGGGCTATCGCGGCACGACCAACACGCTGCTGAATTTCGGCGAGGGCAAGTTTCCGGTGCGCGGCGCAGCAGGTGCCATCGGCTACCGCGTCGGCGCGCCGGGCCAAGGCCTGCGCTGCATGTTCCACATGATGAACGAGGCGCGCATCGGCGTCGGCCTCGGCGCGGTGATGCTGGGCCTGGCCGGCTACGAAGCCAGCCTGGACTACGCCCGCACGCGGCTGCAAGGCCGCCTGTGGACGACCGGGCTGCAAGGTCGCCCCGTCACGGCCGGCGGCAAGGACAGCGCCGCGCCGCCGGTGCCCATCATCCAGCACGCCGACGTCAAGCGCATGCTGCTGGCGCAGAAGGCCTATGGCGAAGGCGGCCTGGCGCTGGCGCTGTACTGCGCGCGCCTGGTCGACGAGCAGCACACCGGCGAGGCCGCCGCGGCGGCCGAGGCCACGCTGCTGCTGGAGGTGCTGACGCCGATCGCCAAGAGCTGGCCCAGCGAGTGGTGCCTGGAGGCCAACAGCCTGGCCATCCAGATCCTCGGCGGCTACGGCTACACGCGCGACTTCCCGGTCGAGCAGTACTGGCGCGACCAGCGGCTGAACATGATCCACGAGGGCACGCACGGCATCCAGGGGCTGGACCTGCTGGGCCGCAAGGTGGTGATGGACGGCGGCGCCGGGCTCAAGCTGCTGGCCACGCGCGTCAACGCCACCATCGAGCGCGCCGCGCAGGCGGAGCCGTTCGCCCAACGTGCCACCGAACTGGCCGGCGCGCTGCAGAAGCTGGGCGCCGCCACCAAGGCCGCCTGGGCCAGCGGCGAGCCCGAAGCCGCGCTGGCCAACGCCACGCCTTACCTGCAGGCCTTCGGCCACGTGGTGCTGGCCTGGCTGTGGCTGGACCTGGCGCTGGCCTCGGCCGACCCTGGCCGCCGCGCCGCCATGCGCTACTTCTTCGCCTACGAGCTGCCGCGCATCGACGCCTGGCTGGGCGTCGTCGCCAGCCGCGAGAGCGTGTGCCGCGAGATGCACGACGAGTGGTTCTGACTTTCCCCTTGGAGACCCAAGCCATGAGCACCCCGATCCACAAACTCTTCGACCTGAGCGGCCGCACGGCGCTGGTCACCGGCGGCTCGCGGGGCCTGGGCCTGCAGATGGCCGAGGCGCTGGGCGAGGCCGGCGCGCGCGTGCTGCTCAGCTCGCGCAAGGCGTCCGACCTGGAGGAAGCCGCGGCCACGCTGCAGGCCAAGGGCATTGATGCGCGCTGGGTGGCCGCCGACGCCGCCGACCCGGCGCAGGTGCAAAAGGTGGTCGACGAGGCGATGCAGCGCCTGGGGCAGATCGACATCCTCGTCAACAACGCCGGCGCCACCTGGGGCGCGCCGATGGAGGACTATCCGCTCGAGGCCTGGGACAAGGTGATGAACCTGAACATCCGCTCGATCTTCCTGTTCAGCCAGGCCGCGGGCCGCGCCAGCATGCTGCCGCGCAAGCACGGGCGCATCATCAACGTGGCCTCGATCGCCGGGCTGTCGGGCTCGATGGACGTCGAGTTCATCGCCTACGGCACCAGCAAGGGCGCGGTGGTCAACTTCACGCGCGCGCTGGCCGGCGAATGGGGCGAGCACGGCATCACCGTGAACGCCGTGGCGCCGGGCTTCTTCCCCAGCAAGATGACGCGCGGCACGCTGCAGGCCGTGGGCGCCGACAAGCTGGCCGCCGCCTCGCCGCTGCGCCGCCTGGGCGACGACGACGACCTCAAGGGCGCCACGCTGCTGTTCGCCAGCGCGGCGGGTAAGCACATCACGGGGCAGATCCTCGCCGTCGACGGCGGCGTCTCGGCCGTGCACGGTGGCGGCTGACATGGCACTCGTCAACCAGCAATGGCTGCTCGCCTCGCGCCCCGCCGAGCACGCGGGCCTGGACAACTTCCGCCTCGTGCAGACGCCGGTGCCGGCGCTGGCCGATGGCCAGGTGCTGGTGCGCCAGCACTACCTCAGCTTGGACCCCTACATGCGCATGCGCATGAACGAGGGCAAGAGCTACGCCGCGCCGCAGGCCGTTGGCGCGGTGATGCTGGGCGGCACGGTGGGCGAGGTGCTGGAGTCGCGCCACCCTGGCTTCGCCGCCGGCGACGCGGTGGTCGGCGCCGGCGGCTGGCAGCAGTACGCGCTGGTGCAAGGCCCCGGCCTCGCGGCGTGGCGCAAGGTGGACGTGTCGCGCGTGCCGCTCGCGGCCTACCTGGGCGCGGTGGGCATGCCCGGCGTCACCGCCTGGGTGGGGCTCTCGATGATCATCGCGCCCAAGGCCGGCGAGACCATCGCCGTCAGCGCCGCCAGCGGCGCGGTGGGCAGCGCGCTGGGGCAACTGGCCAAGGCGCGCGGCTGCCGCGTGGTGGGCATCGCCGGCGGGCCCGAGAAATGCGCCTACGTCGTCGACGAACTCGGCTTCGACGCCTGCGTCGACCACAAGCAGCACCGCGACGCGGCGGCCTTGGCCGCGGCGCTGAAGCAGGCGGCGCCCGGCGGCATCGACGGCAACTTCGAGAACGTCGGCGGCCCGGTGCTCGACGCGGTGCTGGCCAACATGAACGACTTCGGCCGCATCGCGCTGTGCGGCATGATCGCCGGCTACGACGGCCGGCCGCTGCCCATCACGCAGCCGCGGCTGCTGCTGACGGCGCGGCTCAAGCTGCAGGGCTTCATCGTCAGCGAGCACCCCGACCTGTGGCCCGCGGCGCTTCGCGAACTGGGCGAGCGGGTGGCGAGCGGCGAGCTGAAATACCGCGAGAGCATCGCGCAAGGCATCGAGCGCGCGCCGCAGGCCTTCCTCGACCTGCTGCAGGGCAAGAACTTCGGCAAGCAACTCGTCAAGCTGGTCTGACCATGCGCTGGCAGTGGCAACGTTTCAGCGAACTGGGTCGCGACGACCTGTACGACGCGCTGGCGCTGCGCTGCCGGGTCTTCATCCTGGAGCAGGGGCCTTACCTCGACATCGACGGCGTCGACCGCCGCGCCTGGCACCTGCTGGGCCGCGGCGAAGCCGGCGAACTGCACGCCTATCTGCGCGCCATCGACCCCGGCATCAAGTATGCCGAGCCGTCGATCGGCCGCGTGATCACGGCGCCCGAGGTGCGCGGCAGCGGCCTCGGCCGCGCGCTGATGATCGAGGGCCTGCAACGCTGCCAGGCGGCGTGGCCGGGCCAGGGCGTGCGCATCAGCGCGCAGGCGCGGCTGCAGGCCTTCTACGGCTCGCTGGGGTTCCAGGCCGTCGGCGAGCCATATCCGGAAGACGGCATCCCGCACCTGGAAATGTTCTGGAGCCCGCGATGAACACGCTTGCCCACGCGCTGGCCGATGGGTCCACGCACGAGGTCACCAACCAGTCGCGCCCGCTGGTCGACGTGAACCTCTGGGCGATCGACCGGCCGCTGCAGGAGGCCGTGCGCCGCGACCACCCGGCGCCCGATGCGGCGCTGCAGGCGCGGCTGCAGGCGCTGGGCGCCGAGGCCGGCAGCGCGGCGATGCAGCAGCACGCACGGCTGGCCAACGTGCACGGGCCCGAGTTGCGCAGCCACGACCGCTTCGGCCACCGCATCGACCAGGTGGAGTTCCACCCCAGCTACCACGCGCTGATGGAAGCCGCGCTGCGCCACCGCCTGCACGGCAGCCCGTGGAGCGCGGGCCCCGGCGGCCACGTCGAGCGCGCCGCCGGCTTCATGCTCTTCACCGAGGCCGAGCCCTCGGTGCTGTGCCCCGTTTCGATGACCTATGCGGTGACGCCGGCGCTGCGCGCCAACGCCGGCATCTGGGCCGACTGGGGCGCGCTGATCGCCAGCCCGCGTTACGACCCGCGCTTCGTCGGCGCGGCGCACAAGAGCGCGGTCACGCTGGGCATGGGCATGACCGAGAAGCAGGGCGGCTCCGACGTGCGCGCCAACACAACGCGCGCCGAAGCCGACGGCGAGGACGGCTGGGGCACGCGGGTGGCGATCACCGGCCACAAGTGGTTCTTCTCGGCACCGATGTGCGACGCCTTCCTCGTGCTGGCGCAAGGCGAGGGCGGCCTGAGCTGCTACTTCCTGCCGCGCATCCGGCCCGACGGCAGCGTCAATGCCATCGCCATCCAGCGCCTCAAGCACAAGCTCGGCAACCAGGCCAACGCCAGCAGCGAGGTGGAGTTCAAGCGCGCCACCGCGTGGCTAGTTGGCGAGCCCGGCCGCGGCGTCGCGCAGATCCTGGCGATGGGCGCGATGACGCGGCTCGACTGCGCGCTCGGCACCGCGGCCTTGATGCGCCAGGCGCTGTCGCTGGCGTTGCACCACGGCGCGCAGCGCAAGGCTTTCGGCAAGCGGCTGATCGAGCAGCCGATGATGAAGAACGTGCTGGCCGACCTGGCGCTGGAAAGCGAGGCCGCCACCGCGCTGGCGATGCGCCTGGCGCGCGCCGTCGACCGCAGCGAGAACGGCCAGGACGTCGACGGCCACGAGGCCGTGCTGCGCCGCGTGCTGACGCCGATCGCCAAGTTCTGGATCTGCAAGCGCGGCGCCGCCTTCGGCCAGGAGGCGATGGAATGCCTGGGCGGCAACGGCTACGTCGAAGAAAACGGCGCAGGCGTGATGGCGCGCATCTACCGCGAGATGCCGGTCAACAGCATCTGGGAAGGCGCCGCCAACATCCAGGCGCTGGACCTGCTGCGCGCGCTGCGCAGCGGACCCGTCGCCGATGCGCTGATGCACGAGACCGCCGAGGCCCGCGCCGCGCGCGACGACGTGCGCCGCCTGGGCGAGCGCGTGCACCACGGGCTGGACGGCGCCACCGGCGAGGCCGAGGCGCGCCGCCTGGCGCGCGACGTGGCGCTGCTGGTGCAGGCCGCGCTGCTGCAGCGCTCGGCGCCGGCGGCGGTGTTCGATGCCTTCTGCGCCGGCCGTATCGCCGAGCCGGGCGACGTGTTCGGCGCGTTGCCGGCGGGGCTGGACCTCGACGCCGTGCTCGCCCGCGCGATGCCCTGGACCGCCTGAAGCCCCGCACCCGAAAGGCCGCCGCGATGGACCCCGACACCACCCCCATCCTGCACCACTACGCCGGCTCGCCGTTCGCCGAGAAGGCGCGGCTGATGCTGGGCTTCAAGGCGATCGGCTGGCGCTCGGTCACCGTGCCGTCGATCATGCCCAAGCCCGACCTGGTGGCGCTGACCGGCGGCTACCGGCGCACGCCCAACCTGCAGATCGGCGCCGACGTCTATTGCGACAGCGCGCTGATCGCCCGCGTGCTGGAGCGGCTGCAGCCGCGGCCCTCGCTGTTCCCGCCGTCGGCGCCGCTGGCGCCGCTGCTGGCGCAATGGGCCGACAGCACGCTGTTCTGGACCGTCATCCCGTTCACGCTGCGGCCCGAGACGCTGGCGCAGGTGATGGCCGGCCAGCCGCCGGAGAGCATCAAGGCCTTCGGTGCCGACCGCGCGGCGATGACGGCGGGTTTTCGCCGCATGGGCACGCACGACGCCATCGCGCTGCTGCCGGCGCACCTGGCGGCGCTGGCCGCGCAACTGGCCGACGGCCGGCCCTTCCTGTTCGGCGAGGCGGCCAGCATTGCCGACTTCTCGGTCGCGCATTGCCTGTGGTTCATCCGCCGCGCGCCGCTGCTGGCGGTGTTCGACCCGCACCCGCTGCTCAAGGCCTGGCTGGAGCGCGTGCTGGCCATCGGCCACGGCGTGCACGAGGAGATGGACGCGGCGCAGGCGCTGGCGATCGCGGCCGCGGCGCGCAGCCACGAGCCGGCGGTGGTGCAGCCGGGCCTCGGCTGGCAGGCCGGGCAGGCGGTGACGGTGGCCGCCACCGACTACGCCACCGATGCGGTGGCCGGCGCGCTGGTCGGCCTGTCGGCCGACGAGGTGGTGCTGCGCCGCCACGACGAACGCGCGGGCACGGTGCACGTGCACTTCCCGCGCCAGGGTTTCCAGATCAAGGAGCAAGCCACGTGAATGCATCAACCGGCGGCATCGCCGTCATCACCGGCGCGGCCTCGGGCTTCGGCCTGGAGGCCTGCCGCATCGCGGCGCGGCAGGGCATGAAGGTCGTGATGGCCGACGTGCAGGCCGACGCGCTGGACACCGCGTCGCGCGAAATCCAGGACCTGGGCGCCCAGGTGCTGGCGCGCCGCACCGACGTCGGCAAGGCCGCCGAGATCGAGGCGCTGGCCGCAGCCACGCTGGCGCGCTTCGGCACGCCCACCTTCGTGTTCAACAACGCCGGCGTCGGCGCCGGCGGGCTGATCTGGGAGCAGTCGCCCAAGGACTGGGAATGGGTGCTCGGCGTCAACCTGATGGGCGTGGTGCATGGCGTGCGCGTCTTCACGCCGCTGATGCTGGCCGCCGCCAAGGCCGACCCCGCGTGGCGCGGCCACATCGTCAACACCGCCAGCATGGCCGGCCTCGTCAACATGCCCAACATGGGCGTCTACAACGTCAGCAAGCACGCGGTGGTGAGCTTGAGCGAGACGCTGTATCAAGACCTGGCGCTGGTCACCGACCAGGTTCACGCCCACCTGCTGTGCCCCTTCTTCGTCGACACCGGCATCCACGTCAGCCAGCGCAACCGGCCGGCCGACCTGACCGACGCCGGCGCGCCGTCGCGCAGCCAGCAGGTGCAGCAGGCGATGACGGCCAAGGCCGTGGGCAGCGGCAAGGTCAGCGCGGCGCAGGTGGCGCAGTTCGTCTTCGACGCGATGGCCGCGCAGCGCTTCTACGTTTTCAGCCACCCGCAGTCGCTGGCCGGCGTGCAGACGCGCATGGAAGACGTGCTGCAGCTGCGCAACCCCAGCGACCCGTTTGCCGCGCGCCCGCAGATCGGCCAGCAGTTGCGCGCCGCGCTGCGCGGCGATTGACCGCGCGCGCTGCGTAGAATGCCGCGCAGCGCCCTCAAGCGCGGCGGCTGTCACGAGCAGCCGCCGGGTCGAGGGCGCCGTCGTTGAGGAGACCCCCATGCGTGCCGCGCTGTTGACGATCGTGCTGGGCCTGGCCACGCTGGCCGGCTGCAACAACAACCCCTGGCCGGCCGGCGCGGCCGAAGAGAACACGTTGTTCACCGGCGTCATGGAGTCGTCGCCGCGGCACCTGGACCCGACCGCGTCGTACTGGTCCAACGACACGCCCTTCACCTACCAGATCTACGAGCCGCCCTACGGCTACCACTACCTCAAGCGCCCCTACGTGCTGGTGCCCAAGAGCGCGGCCGAGGTGGTCAAGCCGCACTTCGTGGACAAGAACGGCCAGGCGCTGCCCGACGATGCGCCGGCCGAGCAGGTGGCCGAGAGCGTGTACGACGTGCCCATCAAGAAGGGCATCCTGTTCCAGCCGCACCCGGCCTTCGCCAAGGACGACCACGGCAAGTACCGCTACCACACCGACGTCAGCCAGAAGCCCGGCTGGCTGGGCGAGCGGCGCACGCCCATCGCCTTCGAGCAGACCGGGACGCGCGAGCTGGTGGCCGACGACTTCGTCTACGCCCTCAAGCGCCACGCCACCACGCGCGTGACGACGCCGATCTTCGGCCTGTTCTCCGAGATGATCGTCGGCCTCAAGGAGTACGGCGAGCTGGTGAAGCGCGAAGACGCCAAGCTGCGCGAGGGGCAGGACCCGGCCGACCTGGACAAGCCCTTCCTCGACTTCCGCCGCTGGCCGCTGGCCGGTGCCAGCGCGCCGGACAAGCACTTGCTGCGCGTGCGCATCAAGGGCAAGTATCCGCAGTGGAGCTACTGGATGCAGATGACGTTCACGGCGCCCATCCCCTGGGAGGCCGACGCCTTCTACGCCCAGCCCGGCATGGCCGAGCGCGGCATGACGCTGGACCGCTGGCCGGTGGGCACCGGCCCCTACATGCTGACCGAGTTCATCCAGGACCGGCGCCACGTGATGGTGCGCAACCCGAACTACCGCGGCGAGCCCTATCCCTGCGAGGGCACGCCCGAGGACAAGGCCGCCGGGCTGCTGGCCGACTGCGGCAAGAAGACGCCTTTCATCGACAAGATCGTGCTCACCGTCGAGCGCGAGCCGCTGCCGCGCCAGGGCAAGTTCCGCGACGGCTACTACGACGTGGAAGTGTTCGAGCGCACCGACATGGGCAAGAGCTACCTCGTCGCCATGCAGGACAGCGACGAGGTGCGCCGCGAGTACACCGAGAAGGGCTTCCGGCTGAACACCGGCTCCGACGTCAACAGCTACTTCATCGCCTTCAACATGCTCGACCCGGTGATCGGCGACGGCGACTCGCCGGCGCAGGCCGAGAAGAACCGCAAGCTGCGCCAGGCGCTGTCGATCGCCATCGACTGGGAGGAGTACTCGAAGATCTTCCCCAAGAAGGCCGGCGACACCGCGCAAGGCCCGCTGCCGCCGGGCATCTTCGGCTCGCGCGAGGACCAGCCGGGCTACTTCAACCCGGTGACGCACAAGCTGGTGGACGGCAAGGTGGTGCGCCGCTCGATCGACGACGCCAAGAAGCTGCTGGCCGAGGCCGGCTACCCCAACGGCCGCGACGCCAAGACCGGCAAGCCGCTGGTGCTGAACTACGACTTCTACGCCGCGCCATCGCCCGAGATCCGGCCCGAGATCGACTGGGTGGTGCGCCAGTTCGCCAAGATCGACGTCCAGCTCGAAGTGCGCGCCACCGACAACAGCCAGTTCCAGGACAAGGTGCGCAAAGGCAAGTACCAGGTCTTCTGGCTGGGCTGGAACGCCGACTACCCCGACGCCGAGAACTTCCTGTTCCTGCTGTACGGCCCCAACGGCAAGACCAAGTACGACGGCGAGAACACCTCCAACTACGCCAACGCCGAGTACGACCGCTTGTTCCTGCAGATGAAGAGCGTGGACGACGGCCCCGAGAAGCAGAAGCTGGTCGACGAGATGGTGCGCATCGCGCAGATCGACGCGCCCTGGACCATGGGCTTCTTCCCGCACGCCTCGGCCTCGATCCAGCACTGGGTCTACAACAGCAAGCCGGCGATCCTGATCCGCGACCAGGGCCGCTACCTGCGGCTGGACACCGTCGAGCGCGCGCAGCGCATCGCCGCCTGGAACAAGCCGCGCTGGTGGCCGCTGCTGCTGATCGCCGCCGGCATCGCCGCGCTGGTGTGGGCCGCGATGCGCACGCTGAGCCGGCGCGAACGCATGAACGCCCGCGGCCAGGTGCTGCCGACCTGAGGACGCCGCCACCGTGTTTGCCTACCTCCTGCGCCGCATCGCCTACGGCGTGCTCATCCTGGCCGGCGTCAACCTGGCCACCTTCATCCTGTTCTTCACCGTCAACACGCCCGACGACATGGCGCGGTTGAACCTCGGCGGCAAGCGCATCAACCAGGCCGCCATCGAGCGGTGGAAGAGCGAGCGCGGCTACGACAAGCCGCTGTACTTCAACCCCGCCAAGTCGGGCAGCGAGCAGCTCACCGACACCATCTTCTGGGAGCGCTCGGCCAGCCTGTTCGCGCTGAAGTTCGGCCGCGCCGACGGCGAAAGCGCCGGCGACATCGGCTCGGAGGTGGCCGCGCGCATGAAGGTCAGCCTGCAGATGGCGCTGCCGCTGTTCGTGCTGCAGGTCATCGCCAGCACGGCCTTCGCGCTGCTGCTGGTGATGCTGCGCGGCACGCGGCTGGACTTCTGGGGCGTGGTCGCCTGCGTGGTGATGCTGTCGATCTCGGCACTGTTCTACATCATCGTCGGCCAGTACCTGTTCTCGCGCGTGCTCAAGCTGGCGCCGATCTCGGGCTACGCCGGCGGGCTGGACGCGGTGAAGTTCCTGGTGCTGCCGATCATGCTGTCGCTGCTGGCGCGGCTGGGCGGCGAGGCGCGGCTGTACCGCGCGATGTTCCTCGAAGAGATCGGCAAGGACTATGTGCGCACCGCGCGCGCCAAGGGCCTGGCCGAGTACGCGGTGCTGGCCCGCCACGTGCTGCGCAACGCGCTGATTCCCATCATCACCAGCGCCGGCTCGTACCTGCCCTACGTCTTCCTCGGCAGCCTGGTGTTCGAAAGCTTCTTCGGCCTGCCGGGCCTGGGCGCCTACGTGATCGAGGCCATCGGCAAGCAGGACTTCGCCATCGTGCGGACGATGGTGTTCATCGGCTCGCTCCTCTACATCGCCACCTTCGTGCTGATCGACTTCGCCTACAGCTGGGCCGATCCGCGCGTGCGCCTGGCCTGACCGCCGCTGTTGCCGACCGCCATGCCCAAGATCGTCTTCCTGTGGACCGACATCACGGTCTGGCTGCTCGTCGCCGCGCTGCTGGGCTACGGCGCCATGGTCTGGCGCCGGCCCAACCTGCGCGCCAATTGGCACAAGGTGTTCCGCGACCCGGCGGCGATGGCTTCGTCGCTGGTGCTGCTGCTGTGCCTGGGCCTGACGCTGCTGGACAGCCTGCACTACCGGCCGCTGCTGCCGCCGGCGCCGGGCGCGCCGGCCGATGCGCGCGCCTACGACCCGCGCGCGCGTTCGGTGCTCGATGCCTTGCTGTGGGACCTGGTGCGCTCGCGCGAGACCAGCTACTCGCAGCCGCTGGCCGCCTACGGCTGGACCAAGGAATCGTTCGAGGAGAACGGCCAGGTCGTGCGCCGCGCGCCGCGTTTGCAGTTCGGCGGCGCGCACCTGAAGAACCCGGCGACCGAGCACGTCGGCGACCTGCTGGCCCGCACCGGCGGCGGGCTGCTGGCCGGCGCGTTGGCCGCGGCGCTGCTCAGCGCCGCGCTGGTGGCGTGGATCGCGCGCGCGCGCGAGGTGCCCTGGCGCGCCGCGGCCGCCGCCATCGCGCGCCGCGAAGGCCTGCTGCCCTGGCACGCGCTGCTGGGCACGTTGTGGGTGGTGGCGCTGCTGGCCGGCGCGGCCACGGCGCTGTCGGGCCCCTACCACCTGCTGGGCACCGACCAGACCGGCAACGACGTGCTGTACCAGGCGCTGAAGAGCATCCGCACCGCCTTCGTCATCGGCTCGCTGGCCACGCTGGCGACGCTGCCGCTGGCCGTCACGCTGGGCATCATGGCCGGCTACCTCAAAGGTTGGGTCGACGAGCTCATCCAGTACATCTACACGGTGCTCAGCTCGGTGCCCAACGTGCTGCTGATCGCCGCCTGCGTGCTGATGGTGCAGGTCTTCCTCGACAAGCACCCCGACCTGTTCGAGACCGGCGCCGAGCGCGCCGACCTCAAGCTCTTCCTGCTGTGCGTGGTGCTGGGCGCCACCGGCTGGGCTGGCCTGTGCCGGCTGCTGCGCGGCGAGACCATGAAGCTGCGCGAGCTGGAATACGTGCAGGCGGCGCAGGCCTTCGGCGTGGGGCCGGCGCGCATCATGCGGCGGCACATCTTCCCCAACGTGGCGCATCTGATGCTGATCGTCACGGTGCTGGAGTTCTCGGCGCTCATCCTGTACGAGGCCGTGCTGAGTTATGTCGGCGTCGGCGTCGACCCGTCGATGAACAGCTTCGGCGGCATGATCAACCTGGCCCGCGTGGAGATGAGCCGCGACCCCGTGGTGTGGTGGAGCTTCGCCGCGGCCTTCGGCTTCATGGTCACGCTGGTGCTGGCGGCCAATCTCTTTGCCGACGGCGTGCGCGACGCCTTCGACCCGCGCGCGCGCACGCTGCGTGCGCGCATCGCCAAGAAACCCGTGAAGGCCTGATGCGATGCTGGCGATCGAGGACCTGAAGGTCGAGCTGGACACCGACACCGCGGTGGTGCGCGCCATCGACGGCCTGCGCCTGGCCATCGAGCGCGGCGAGACCTTCGCGCTGGTGGGCGAGAGCGGCTGCGGCAAGAGCATGACGGCGCTGGCGCTGATGCGGCTGCTGCCCGACAACGGGCGCATCACCCACGGCCGGCTGCAGGTGGCCGGGCAGGACGTGCTGGAACTGCCCGAATCGCAGATGCGCCGCGTGCGCGGCGGACGCGTCGGCATGATCTTCCAGGAGCCGTCGACCAGCCTGAACCCGGTGATGCGCGTGGGCGACCAGATCGTCGAGGCGATCGAGGCGCACACCGAACTGCGCGGCGCGGCGGCGCGCGAGCGCGCCATCGAGTGGCTGCGCCGCGTCGGCATTCCCGAGCCCGAGCGCCGCATCGACGAGTACCCCTTCCGCATGAGCGGCGGCCAGAAGCAGCGCGTGATGATCGCGATGATGCTGGCCGCCGAGCCCGAGTTCCTGATCGCCGACGAGCCGACCACGGCACTGGACGTCACCATCCAGGCGCAGATCCTCGATCTGCTGAAGGACCTGCAGCGCGAGCGCCGCATGGGCCTGCTGCTGATCACGCACGACCTGGCGGTGGTGGCCGGCATGGCGCACCGCGTGGCGCTGATGTACGCCGGCCAGATCGTCGAGGTGGCAAGCGCCGACGACTTCTTCCGCCAGCCGCGCCACCCTTACGCGCAGGCGCTGCTGCGCGCGCTGCCGGCGGCCAGCCGGCGCGAACAGGCGCTGGAGGCGATTCCCGGCACCGTGCCGCCGCTGTCGGAAATCTTCCGCGGCTGCCGCTTCGCGCCGCGCTGCCCGCAGGTGATGCCGCACTGCGCCGGCACCTTGCCGCCGATGGTGACGGTGGGCCCGCTCGGGCACGAGGTGCGCTGCCTGCTGTACGTGCCGGGGGCGGCGACTTCAGCTGCAGCGGCTGCAACGGCCGCAGGGGTCGATGCCGCGCCGCCAGTGGCGGCCACCGTTCCGGCTGCACCGGCGACGGCGGCCCGCCCGGCGGCGGCTCCGGCAGCTACAGCGGCCAAGACACCGCTGCTGGACGTGCAGGACCTGTCGGTGCGCTTTGCCATCCGCGGCGGTGTGCTGCAGCGGCCCAAGGGCTGGTTCGACGCCGTGCGCGCGGTCAGCTTCAGCGTCGGCCGCGGCGAGACGCTGGCGCTGGTCGGCGAATCGGGCTGCGGCAAGACGACCACCGGCAAGGCCATCGTGCAATTGCTGCGCCACGCGGCGCGCATCGAGGGCCGCGCGCTGCTCGACGGCCGCAACCTGTTCGACTTGGAAGGCGCCGAACTGGTGGCCGCGCGGCGGCGCATCCAGATCATCTTCCAGGACCCGTTCGCGTCGCTGAACCCGCGCATGCGCGTGCAGGAACTGCTGGACGAAGGCCTGGCGGCGCTGCAGCCCGATCTCGACGCCGGCGCGCGCCGCCAGCGCATCGAGGCGCTGGTCGAGCAGGTGGGCTTGCGCCGCGAGGCGCTGGGCCGCTACCCGCACGAGTTCTCCGGCGGCCAGCGCCAGCGCATCGCCATCGCCCGCGCGCTGGCGGTGCAGCCCGAGCTGATCGTCTGCGACGAGCCGACCTCGGCGCTGGACGTCTCGGTGCAGGCGCAGATCCTGAATCTGCTGCGCCAGCTGCAGTCCGAGCTCGGCGTGTCCTACCTGTTCATCACCCACAACATCGGCGTCGTCGAGTACATCGCCGACCGCGTGGCCGTGATGCAGGCCGGCCAGATCGTCGAGCAGGGCCCGAGCGAACAGGTGCTGACGGCGCCGGCCAGCGCGTATACGCGCAGCTTGTTGGCGGCGGTGCCGCGGCTGGACTGAGAGCCGCGAACCTGCCCCTCATGCCGGCCGCGCGCGTTCGCCTGGGGCTAACGTCGCCGGTGTTGTAGGCGACCAACGCCTCGCACCGCGGCCCCCGGTCTCGAGGGGGCGAGAGGTCAGTCGAGAAAATCGTTGCAAATATCAATGCAAGTCATTGATATTAAATGAATTTTCAAAATTCAGGGCGGAGCCGAATTCGCCGATAAACGGCCGTCCGTAGCTCCGGGCGGAGTTGTCCCGAGGTGGCCGCAAATGGTCTTGCATCGACAATCCAGATACACATCCTCTGGGTTGTTTGCATTGCGGCAACAGTCGTAACGCGCGGCCGTTCCCCAGAGGTTCTTCGTCCAATTTGGAGTCCCTCGATGTTCCAGAAATCCAAGATCTGTACTGCCGCGCTGTTGGCGCTGGGCGGCGCCGCGGTGCTGATGGCGCCGGCGGCGTTTGCGCAGTCCGAGCAGCGTATCGAGGTCACCGGCTCGGCCATCAAGCGTTCGGTGAACGATGAAGGCGCGCTGCCGCTGACGGTGCTGAAGGCCGACGACCTGCGTCAGTCGGGCGTCACCTCGGTTGAACAGGTCATCCAGCAGCTGTCGTTCAGCCAGTCGTCGAGCATCGGCAGCAACTCGATCGGCAGCGGCACCGGCGGTGCCACCTACGCCAACATGCGCGGCCTGGGCACCAACAAGACGCTGATCCTGTTGAACGGCCGCCGCATGTCGCCGTTCGCCTTCTCCGTCAACGCGGTCGACCTGAATTCGATCCCGTTCGCGGTGATCGACCGCATCGAAGTGCTGCGTGACGGCGCCTCGGCCATCTACGGCACCGACGCCATCGGCGGCGTCATCAACTTCATCACCAAGAGCGATTTCAACGGCGGCAACGTCGCGCTGGAAGCCTCGATTCCCGAAGCCAAGGGCGGTGGCAAGCGCCGCGGCTCGTTCGTCGCCGGCTTCGGCGACCTCAGCAAGGACAAGTACAACTTCTGGCTGTCGGTCGACTCGCAGAAGCAGGACCGCATCCGCGCGCTCGACCGCAGCTTCTCCAAGTCGGGCATCATCCCCGAGCACGGCGTCAACGGCAATTCGGCGACGACCTTCCCGGGCAATTTCAGCCAGAGCTCGACCGGCCTCTCGGGCAACCTGTCGGCGCCCAACTGCGCGCCGCCGCTGTCGGTGGTCAGCCCCAGCAGCAGCAAGACCTGCGTGTTCGACTTCTCGGCGACGATCGACACGATGCCCGACATCGAGCAGGACACGCTGGCGGCGCGCATGAGCGCGATGCTGCCCGGCGACCACCTGATGAGCATCGACTTCGTCTCCACGAGCAACCGCAACATCTCGCGCGTGGCCCCCGACCCGGTGAGCAACATCGTCATCGCGCCGGGCAACCCGTACTACCCCACCAACTATCCTGGCCTGGACACGACCAAGAGCGTGACCGTCGGCTGGCGCATGGTGCCGGCCGGTCCGCGCACGAACGAATCGCTGTCCGACGCGGCGCGCGTGGTGTGGGATCTGCGCGGCAACCTGGGCGGCTGGGACTACGTCGCCGGCCTCTTTGCCAGCAACAGCCTGGCGAGCGACGGCGCAGTCGACGGCTACGTGAACGCGCCTTTCATTCGCTCGGAAGTGGCGGCCGGCCGCTTGAACCCCTTCGGCGACGCCACGCCCGCCCAGCTGGCCATCATCCAGCAGGCCAAGCGGATGGGCACCTTCGCCACCGCCGAAGGCACGTCTTCGGGCGGCGACTTCCGTGTCTCGCGCGAGCTGTTCTCGATGGGCGGCGGCAAGGCGGCCCTGGCGCTGGGCGCCGAGGTGCGCCGCGAGGGCTACATCTACAACACCGACGACGCGGTGGTGGCCGCCATTCCGTCGGCCGGCCGCTCGCCCTATCACGTCACGGGCAGCCGCGATGCCTATGCGGTGTCCGCCGAGATGCTGCTGCCGGTGACCAAGCAGCTCGAACTGACGGTTGCGCTGCGCGGCGACCATTACTCCGACGCCGGTGACACGGTCAACCCGAAGGTCAGCCTGAAGTTCCAGCCCCTGAAGCAACTGCTGCTGCGCGGTTCGTACAACACCGGCTTCAAGGCGCCGACGCTGGACGACCTGTATGGCCCGCAGTCGATCACCTTCGCGCCGGGCGCGGTGAACGATCCGCTGCTGTGCCCCAATGGCGTCGTCAACGCGGCGGCCGGTGGCGTCGCCTCGCGCGACTGCGGCCTGCAGGTGCAGGTGCAGCAAGGCGGCAACCCCAACCTGAAGCCGGAGAAGAGCAAGACCTTCTCGCTGGGGCTGGTGGTCGAGCCGGTGCAGAACATGACGCTGTCGGCCGACTACTGGAACATCAAGCTGCGCGACCAGATCAACGCGATCGACCAGATTTCGATCCTCGGCAACCCCACGCTGTACGGCGACAAGATCGTTCGTTGCAAGGACATTCCGGTCGCCATGCAGGCTGAACTGAACCGTTGCGGCGCCGACAACCTGAACAGCAACGCCATCGGCTACGTCGTCACGCTGACGGACAACCTGGGCAAGATGCAGACCAGCGGCGTCGACCTGTCGGCCGGCTACGTGCTGAACGCGGGCAATGCGGGCACCTTCAACTTCAACTGGGACGGGACCTGGGTGCGTTCGTACAAGTACCAGAACACCGTGACCGACCCGTTGAAGGAGAACGTCGGCCTGTACATCGACAACGGCCCGGTCTTCCGCTGGCAGCACGCGGTGACGCTGGGCTGGGCGCGGGGTGACCTGAAGGCGCGACTGTCGGTCCGCCACAAGACCGGCTACACCGATCAGAACAATCCCACCACGGTGGTGGGCGGCCCCAGCTACTACGGCCGCGTCGACCCGTACACGTTGGTCGACGTGTCGGCGACGACCAAGATCGGCAAGAACTTCAGCCTGACGGCCGGCGTGACCAACCTGTTCGACAAGGATCCGCCGTTCTCGAACCAGTCGACCCGTTCGCAACGCGGCTACGACCCCCGGTTCACCGATCCGGTGGGGCGTGCGCTGTTCCTGCGCGGAACGATGAGCTTCTGATCGAAGCGAACCCCGGGTGCGCCGCAGGGCCACCCGGCGTCACGAAGGCCGGCCGGGCGAAAGCCCTGTCGGCCTTTTGCATTTCCCTCCTGCGATCCGAGGGACGTGCTGTTGCGCCTTGCCAACTCGAAACATCGGTAAAGCTGGTGCTGCGACCCTCCATCCGGGTGAGATATAACTTTCAAAATCGGATATAGATGATTGATTAAAAAGACAATTTTTCGCCACCAGACGGTTCGCGCTGCGCCGGGTCAAGGCGCCTGCAGGGCGCCTCGGCGTATGCAGGGATTCCACTCCGTTTCGGCGTGGTGACAATGCTTTTACATGTCGCGAGCTTGCCGCCAGCGTCCCAAGGCGTCCCGATGAGGACTGCGTCAGCACGCACTGATCGTCAACTTTCTTGAGGAGTGAATCGATGTTCAGACCCACACTTTTGAGCCGTGCCCTGATGGTGGCCTTCGGTAGCGGCCTTGCGTTGGGTGTCGGCCTGGCGCAGGCCCAGGATTCCCAGCGCATCGAAATTACCGGCTCGTCGATCAAGCGCATCGACGCGGAAACCGCGCTGCCCGTCACCGTCGTCAAGATGGACGACCTCAAGAGTCAGGGCGTGACGACGGTCGAGCAGGTCATGGCCACGCTGACGGCCGTGCAGATTCAGACCGGCTCCAGCCAGCAAGTCGGCAGCAGCAGCGGCGGTGCGGCGTTGGCCGACCTGCGCGGCATCGGCGCCAGCAAGACGCTGGTGCTGCTGAATGGCCGGCGCATCGCCAACAACGCGATCGACGGCTCGGCCCCCGACCTGAACATGATTCCCTTCGCGGCGCTGGAGCGGGTGGAAGTGCTGCGTGACGGCGCCTCCTCGCTGTATGGCACCGATGCCATCGGCGGCGTGATCAACTTCATCACGCGCAAGGACTTCCGCGGCGGCATCATCACGATCGGCGCCGACGTGCCGCAGGCCAGCGGGGGCAAGAGTGCGCAGGCCAACGTGGGCTTCGGCTTCGGCGACCTCAGCAACCAGGGCTTCAACGTCTTCGGCTTCATCGACGTCAACAAGCAAGACCCCATCGGCGGCACGCAAAGGCCTTTCAACGAACGCTTCCCGGGCGGCCTGTCGCCGACGCCGTTCCCGGCCAACTATTACCAGGACGGCTCCGTCACCGGCAACCCGGCAGCGCCCGGCTGCTCGAATCCGTCGTATCTCGTGCCGGCCGGCGACGGCTCGTCGTGCTACATCGCCACCTCGCGATTCGTCGACTACACGCCCAAGGCCGAGCGCACCTCGGCCATGTTGCGCGGCAACCTGCGCCTGGGCAACGATCACAACCTGGCGCTGGAGTGGTTCGGCACCGAGAACAAGACCACGACGCGCATTGCGCCGGTTCCGTACGGCACGCTGTACATGAACCCGTTCAAGCCCGACGGGAGCGCCAATCCCTACTACCCGGGCAATGCGGGCAGCGGCTTCACCCCCAACATCCCGCTCGACCCGAACTACACGGTCGCGAACATGAATCCGCGGCCCGGCGTGACGCTGCAGCCGGGCTTCATCATCGTCAAGTGGCGCGCGCTCGCGGGCGGCTCGCGCACCGACATCAGCGACAACAAACAGCAGCGCGTGCTGGCGCAGCTCGATGGCGTGATCGGCGGCTGGGACTACCAGGCCGGCGTCAGCTTCAACGAGAACAAGGTGCGCCAGGACATCACCGGCTACACCGACGGCAACATCATCACCCAGGGCATGCTCAACGGCATCATCAACCCCTTCGGGGCGCAGGATGCCGCCGGCGATGCCTTCATCCAGTCGGCGTTGACCAACGGCACCTTGCAGAACCACCGCGGGCGCGTGACCACGTTCGACGGCAAGGTCAGCCGCGAGTTCGGCGACTGGTTCGGTGCCGGCCGCAACGCCGCGCTGGCGATCGGCGCCGAGCGTCGCCACGAGAACTTCCGTTCGGCCGCCAACACGGCGTTCGCCGAACTCGTGGTCTCCAGCACCGGCGTCGACCCCACCTCGCTGTCGGAAGGCACGCGCAACGTCTCGGCGCTGTACGGTGAGTTCAGCCTGCCGCTGCTGAAGTCGCTGGACCTGACCCTGGCCGCGCGTTACGACAAGTACAGCGATTTCGGCAACACCACCAACCCCAAGGTCTCGCTGCGCTACCAGCCGAGCAAGGCCTTGCTGGTGCGGGCCGCGTATTCGACGGGTTTCCGCGCGCCGTCGCTGTATGAGTTGAATGCCTCGCAGGCCTACACCAACACCGGCACCGTCAGCGACCCGGTCAACTGCCCGAACGGGACGACCGCCATTCCCGGCAAGTCGACCTCGCTGAACTGCAATGTGCAGTTCCAGCGCCTGACCGGCGGCAACACCGAGTTGAAGCCCGAGAAGTCGAAGAACTACGGCTTCGGCATCGTGCTGGAGCCGATGCCCGCGCTCTCGGTGGGCCTGGACTTCTGGTGGATCAAGCTGCGCGACACGATCGCCGCCCTGTCCGAGAACACCGTGCTGGGCGACCCGGCGACCTTTGCGCGATACATCAACCGCAATGCTGCGGGCGATCTGTCGATCGACGGCTTCTCGTGCCCCGGCGCGGATTGCGGCTACCTCGACCTGCGCCAGCAGAACCTGGGCGGCACGCGCACCAACGGCGTCGACCTGAGCGCCAGCTACCGCCTGGAACTGGGCCAGATGGGCCGTGTCAACATGGGCCTCAACAGCACCTACGTCACCAAGTACGAGTACCAGGACTACGCGAACGGCCCCTGGAACCAGAACGTCGGCGTCTACTCGGGTGCCGGTCCGATCTTCCGCTGGCAGCATGCGCTGGCCGCCACCTGGAGCATCAGCGGCTGGACGTTGGGCGCCGTGGCTCACTACAAGAGCGGTTATGTCGACCAGGATCCGTCGAACACCGTCAGCAACTACGCGACGCTGGACACCTACGTGACCTGGGCCGGCATCAAGAACCTCAGCGTCACGCTCGGCGTCAACAACGCGACCAACCGCGAGCCGCCGTATTCGAACCAGGGCGAAGTGTTCCAGGCCAACTACGACCCGCGCTTTGCCGATCCCACCGGCCGCAAGTACTATGCCCGCGCGTCGTACAAGTTCTAGTCGGTCATCGCGGTCATTGCGACCGCTGGAAACGACAAGGGCCGGTTCAACCGGCCCTTTTTTCTGGCGCTGTGGCGGCTCAGCGCCTCACTTCGGCGCCAGCCGGATCGCCCCGTCCAGCCGGATCACCTCGCCGTTGAGCATGTCGTTCTCGATGATGTGCTTGGCCAGCTTGGCGTAGTCCTGCGGCGTGCCCAGGCGGCTGGGGAAGGGCACGCTGGCGGCCAGCGCGTCCTGCACTTCCTTGGGCATGCCGAACAGCATGGGCGTGCCGAAGATGCCCGGCGCGATGGTCATGTTGCGGATGCCGTTGCGCGCCAGGTCGCGCGCGATCGGCAGCGTCATGCCGACCACGCCGCCCTTGCTGGCGGCGTACGCGGCCTGGCCGATCTGGCCGTCGTAGGCGGCCACGCTGGCGGTGCTGATCAGCACGCCGCGCTCGCCGGTGGCCTCGGGCGCGTTCTTGCACATGGCCTCGGCGGCCAGGCGGATCATGTTGAAGCTGCCCACCAGGTTGACCATGATGGTCTTGGTGTACAGCGCGAGCGGATGCGCGCCGTCCTTGCCGACGGTCTTGACCGCGGGCGCGATGCCGGCGCAGTTGACCAGCCCCATCAGCTTGCCCAGCCCGGTGGCCGCGGCCACCGCGGCCTGGCCGTCGGCTTCCTGGCTGACGTCGCACTTGACGAAGACGCCGCCGATCTCGCGCGCGACGACCTCGCCGCGCTCGACCTGCAGATCGGCGACCACGACCTTGCCACCGTTGGCCGCCAGCATGCGCGCCGTGCCTTCGCCCAGCCCCGAAGCGCCGCCGGTGACGATGAAGACCTTGCCTGCGATGTCCATGGTGCTCTCGATCCTCTCGTTCGTTCAGGCCAGCGCGTCGAACGCGCGCTGGGTGATCTCGTCGACGCTGCCGGTGCCGCTGATGCGGGCATAACGCGGCGCTTGCGCGTCACCGCTGGCGGCCCATTTGGCGTAGTAGTCGACCAGCGGGCGCGTCTGCTTCTGGTAGACGTCCAGCCGCTTGCGCACGGTTTCTTCCTGGTCGTCGTCGCGCTGGATCAGCGGCTCGCCGGTGACGTCGTCCTTGCCGTCGACCTTGGGCGGGTTGAACTTGACGTGGTAGGTGCGGCCCGAGGGCAGGTGGGCGCGGCGGCCGCTCATGCGTTCGATGATGGCCTGGTCGGGCACGTCGATCTCCAGCACCACGTCGAGCTTGACGCCGGCCGTCTTCATCGCGTCGGCCTGCGGAATGGTGCGCGGGAAGCCGTCGAACAGGAAGCCGTTGGCGCAGTCGGGCTGCGCGATGCGCTCCTTGACCAGGCCGATGATGATGTCGTCGCTGACGAGGCCGCCGCTGTCCATCACCTTCTTGGCCGCCTGGCCCAGCGCCGTGCCGGCCTTGACGGCGGCGCGCAGCATGTCGCCGGTGGAGATCTGCGGGATGCCGTACTTCTTGCAGATCTGCGTGGCCTGCGTGCCTTTGCCGGCGCCGGGCGCGCCCAACAGGATCAGTCTCATGGAGTCCTCGGATGGGGAGTTAGCTGTTGGGCGCGATGCCGCCTTGTCTCCAACCGAGAATAGCATGGGGTTCCCTGCGGCAAGCTGACGCCGCAAGACGCTCTTTATGGCCGTTAGCCCAGCAGGCGGCGCACGCGTTCCAGGTCTTGCGGCGTGTCGACGCCGGGGCCGGGCGCCTCGCGGCTGACGTGCACCGCGATGCGCTCGCCATGCCACAGCACGCGCAACTGCTCCAGCGCCTCGCAGCGCTCCAGCGGCGCCGGCGCCAGCGTGGGAAAGCGGCGCAGAAAGGCCGCGCGATAGGCATAAAGGCCGATGTGGCGCAGCGCCGGCGGGTCATCCGCCGGCAGGCCGGCTGCGCCCTGGGGCGCGTCGCGCCAATGCGGAATCGGCGCGCGGCTGAAGTACAGCGCGCGACCGCGCGCGTCGAGCACCACCTTCACGACGTTGGGGTTGCGGAAGTCGGCGGCGTCGTCGATGGCGTGCGCCGCGGTGCTCATCACGCAGTCGGGGTGCTCGGCCAGCACGGCGGCGGTGCGCGCGATCAGCGCGGGGTCGATCAGCGGCTCGTCGCCCTGCACGTTGACGACCACTGCGTCGCCGTCCAGGCCCAGTGCTTCGCAGGCCTCGGCCAGGCGGTCGCTGCCGCTGGCGTGGTCGCTGCGCGTGAGCAGCGCGCGCACGCCGTGGGCGGCGCAGGCATCGACGATGGACGCGTCGTCGGCCGCCACCACCACCGGCTGCGCGCCCGACAAGGCGGCGCGGCGCGCCACGTGCACCACCATCGGCAGGCCGGCGATCTCGGCCAGCGGTTTGCCGGGCAGCCGTGTCGACGCCAGCCGCGCCGGGATCAGCGCCGCAAAGCTCATGGCGCCGGCGCGGCCGGCGCGGCGTCGGCGTCGGCGTCGAGCAGGCTGCGCGCTTCGCGTTCCAGCATCACCGGCATGCCGTCGCGGATGGGAAAGGCCAGCCGGTCGGCCTTGCAGGCCAGTTCCAGCGGGCGCTGCTCGCCGTCGCGCAGCAGTTCCAGCGGGCCTTTGCACAGCGGGCAGACCAGCAGCGTGAGAAGGCGGTGATCGAGGCTCATGGTCGTCGGGCGGGGGCGGGCAGTCGCTGCAACAAGGCGGCCATGAAGGCGGCCGGCAGCGCCAAGTCTAGCCCCAGCACCCACACGCGCGTGGCGCCGCCGGCCCAGCGCGCCAGCTTGACGGCGTCTTTCTCGGTGGTGATGACCGCCGGCGTGGCGGCCGGCCAGGGCCGCTGCTCGTAGGCGTCGTGGTCGGGCCGCGGCAGCGGCTCGATGCTCAGGCCGGCGGCCTGCAGCGCCGCGAAGAAGCGCTGCGGCACCGCGATGCCGGCCAGCGCCAGCAGCGGCTGGCCGCGCAGCGACGCCAGCGGCTGCGCGCCGGCGCCGCGGCCGGCCAGCCAGTCGGCCAGCGGCACGGCGTGGTCGTGCAGCCGGCGCTGCGCCAGATCGCCAGCCCACGCGGTGCTGGGCGCCGCCGCGTTGTAGAGCACCAGCGCGCCGGCCGGCGGCTGCAGCGCGAAAGGCTCGCGCAGCGGGCCGGCGGGCAGCAGCAGGCCGTTGCCGATGCCGCGTTCGTCGAAGACGATGACCTCGACGTCGCGCCGCAACTGGCGGTGCTGCAGGCCGTCGTCGGCGACGATCACGTCGAGCTGCGGTGCGCGCGCCAGCAGCCGCCGCGCGGCATCGGCGCGGTCATCGCCCACCTGCACCGGCACGCCGGTGCGGCGGTGGATCAGCAGCGGCTCGTCGCCGACCTCGGCGGCGTCGGCGTCGACGCTCACCGCCTGCGGCTGGCGGCTGCGCCGGCCGTAGCCGCGCGAGACCACGCCGGGCCGCCGGCCCGCCGCTTGCAGCGCCTGCACCAGGGCGATGGTCACCGGCGTCTTGCCGGCGCCGCCGGCCACCAGGTTGCCGACGACGACTACCGCGCAGGCCGGCTGCGGCTGCCGTTGCGCCAGCCGTTCGCGGCGGGCGCGGTCGCGGCGCTGCAGCACGCGGTAGAGCGCGGCCAGCGGCTTCAGCAGCGCGGCGGCCGCAGCATTCGATGGGCCGAACCACTGCCGCAGCCACTGCCGCAGCCACCAGGCCTGGCGGTTAGCTTGGCCCTCGGTTTGGCCATTAGGTGGGCCATCAGTTTGGCCGTCCGTTTGGCCATTAGCTTGGCCTGCATCTTGGCCGTTAGGCTGGCCGCCGGGCTGCCCTTGCGGAGCCGTGGGGCCGGCCACGCTCGGGCCGTCAGCGCGCGGCCGCGCCGCCGCTGGTCTGGGTGGCGAAGGTCAGCCGCTGCAGGCCAGCGCGGCGCGCGGCGTCGAGCACGTTGACCACCGACTGGTGCGCCGCCGTGGCGTCGGCCGAGATGATCACCACCGCATCGTCGCGCCCGCCGGCGGCGCCGCGCAATTCGGCCGTCAGCAGCTCGACGCTGCGGCCGTCCACCAGCTTGCGGTTGACGGCATAACGACCGTCGGCCGACACCGAGACGATCACCTCGCCCGGCCGCTCGCGCAGCTTCTCGCTGTTGGCCGAGGGCAGCGTGACCTGCAGTTCGGTGAAGCGCGAGTAGGTGGTCGACAGCATCAGGAAGATCAGCACGACCAGCAGCACGTCGATGAAGGGGATCAGGTTGATCTCCGGTTCCTCGGGTCGGCGGCGGCTGAAGCGCATGCGATCGAACCCTTCAGGCCGCGGCGGCCGGCGCCGTGCGCACGGCAAAGCGCATCAGCTGCGGCAGCATCTGCGCCGCCGACAACTCCATGTTGAGCTGGAAGTCGTCGACCTTGCCGCGGAAGTAGCGGTAGCACATCAGCGAGGGAATCGCGATGATCAGCCCGAACGCGGTGTTGTACAGCGCCACCGAGATGCCGTGCGCCAGCAACTGCGGGTTGGAGCCGCCGCCCGGCGCCTGCGAGCCGAAGATCTCGATCATGCCGATCACCGTGCCCAGCAGGCCCAGCAGCGGCGCCGCGGCGGCAATGGTGCCCAGCGTGTTGAGGTAGCGCTCCAGCCCGTGCATCGCGCGCCGGCCGGCGTTCTCGAAGGCCTGGCGCAGGCCGTCTTCGTCGATGCGCGGGTCGGCGCCCACGGCGCGGATGCCGGCCGCCAGCACGCCGCCGAGCACCGAGTTCGATTCGAGCTTGGCCGTCACCTCGGCGGTGGGCAGGCTCTGGCGCATGACGCCGATCACCTCGTCGACCAGGCGCGGCGGCGCCACCAGGGCTTCGCGCAGGTGGAACAGGCGCTCGATGATCAGCGCCAGCGCCACCACCGAGCACAGGATCAGCGGCCAGATCGGCCAGCCGGCCGCTTGTATGATGGAAAACAAGGTCTTGATCGCCTGGGAAGAAGTGCCGAGGAAGGGCCGGCGGGCCCGAAGCGCGGCGGATTATGGCCGATGCCCACGGTCGCCCCGCACGGCGTTGCGCCGACGCACGCGGCCCGCGCCGCCCGGCGCCGCCAGATGTCCACCTGATCTGTGGACAACATTGTGGGTAAGCGCGTTGATAGCGTCGCCGCGCGCGCCAACCATGCGGTCCGGCACGCAGTGCCTCATTTTGAGGCAGATCTTTCTGATTCCAAATCAAAGGCTTGCGCGAGTTTGACATCTCCATGACAGCGAAACCGGCATTTCGGCCCGCAGCCACGCGGCCTGTGGACACTCTGCCCAGCACCGGCCTTGCCGCTGACCATGTTTGACGGCACGCAGGCGCCGGGCGCGCGGATGACGCTGAGCGTGGCCGCGCTGCTGCTGGCTGCCGGCGACGCCCTGGCCGCGCGCTTGGGCGCGGTGGCCGTGCGCGGCGAGATCTCCGGCTTCAGCCGCGCCGCCAGCGGCCATTGCTACCTGACGCTCAAGGACAGCGACGGCGCCGCCGCCGTGCTGCGCTGCGCGATGTTCCGCCGGGCGGCCGCGCTGCTCGACTTCGAGCCGCGCGACGGCCTGCAGGTGGAGCTGCGCGGCCGCATCGGCCTGTACGAGCCGCGCGGCGAACTGCAACTCGTCGTCGAAGCCATGCGCCGCCTCGGCGCCGGCAACCTGTACGAGGAATTCCTGCGCCTGCGCGACCGGCTGCAGGCGCAAGGCCTGTTCGACGCCGCGCGCAAGCGGCCGCTGCCGGCCTGGCCGCGCCGCGTGGCGGTGGTCACCTCGCCGGCCGCCGCGGCGTGGCACGACGTGATGACGGCCCTGCGCCGGCGCGCGCCGCAGGTCGAGGTGGTACTGGTGGGCAGCCCCGTGCAGGGCGCCGACGCACCGCCGGCGCTGGCCGCGGCGCTGCAGCGCGCCGGGCAGCTCGACGGCGTCGACGCCGTGCTGCTGGTGCGTGGCGGCGGCTCGCTGGAAGACCTGTGGGCCTTCAACGACGAGCGCGTGGTGCGCGCCATCGCGGCCTGCGCGCGGCCGGTGATCTGCGGCGTCGGCCACGAGTCCGACCTGACGCTGGCCGACCTGGCGGCCGACCTGCGCGCACCGACGCCCACCGCCGCCGCCGAGCTCGCCGCGCCGGAGCGCGGCGAGGCCTTGCGCCAACTGCAGCAGCGCCAGGCCGCGCTGCTGCGCGCCGCGCGCCGCCGGCTGGAGCGCCACGCGCAAGCGCTGGACGGCCAGGCCCTGCGCCTGGGCCCGGCCGCCGCCGCGCTGGCCGCCCAGCAGGAGCGCTTGCGCGGCCTGGCGGGCCGGCTGCGCCTGGCCGGCCAGGCCTTGCTGGCGCGCCAGGGGCCCGAACTGCAGCGCCGCGCGCAACGGCTGGACCATGGCCAGCGCCAGCCGCTGGCGCTGGCCGCGGCGCGGTTGGCCAGCCAGGGCCAGCGGTTGCGCGCGCTCGACCCGCGCCACGTGCTGCAGCGTGGCTTCGTCTGGGTGGAAGACGCCGGCGGCCGCCCGGTGCTGTCGGTGCGCGCGCTGCAGCCGCAGGACGTCGTGCGCGCCGTGTGGGCCGACGGCGCGGCGCGGGCGCGCATCGAGACCATCGAGGCCGTCGACACGATCGAGTCGATCGCCACCACCGAGGCCGACGCGGCCAGCAGGGGCATCGGCCGCGGCGAGCCCCCGGCTTGAGGCCGGCCCCTAGAATCGCCCGCCGCAAGCCCCACCGAGCGCCGTGCCAGCCGCGGCGGCGACCTTCACCCAACAAGAGGAATCGTCATGGAACACAAGCTGCCTCCCCTTCCGTATGCCATCGACGCGCTGGCGCCTTACTGCAGCAAGGAGACGCTCGAGTACCACCACGGCAAGCATCACAACGCCTACGTGGTCAACCTGAACAACCTGCAAAAGGGCACCGAGTTCGAGTCGATGACGCTCGAAGAGATCATCAAGAAGGCCAGCGGCGGCATCTACAACAACGCCGCGCAGATCTGGAACCACACCTTCTTCTGGAACTGCATGAAGCCGGCCGGCGGCGGCGAGCCCACGGGCGCGCTGGCGGCGGCGATCAACGCCAAGTGGGGCTCGTTCGCGGCCTTCCGCGAGGCCTTCGTCAAGTCGGCGGTGGGCAACTTCGGCTCGGGCTGGACCTGGCTGGTGAAGAAGCCCGACGGCAGCGTCGACATCGTCAACACCGGCGCCGCCGGCACGCCGCTGACCACCGCCGACAAGGCGCTGCTGACGGTCGACGTGTGGGAGCACGCCTACTACATCGACTACCGCAACCTGCGCCCGAAGTTCGTCGAGACCTATCTCGACAAGCTGGCGAACTGGGACTTCGCGGCCGCCAACTTCGCCTGACGACGCCGCGCGCGGCGCCGCCGTTTCAAGGACGGAACGGCGCGCCGCGCAGCTTGAAGCCGGCCTTGATGCCGCGCTTGGCGAACCAGCCCTGGCGCATCTCCAGCGCATAACGTACAGGCTTGGCGGAACAGTGCGAGGCGTCGCTCTGCGGCTGCATGTCGGCGATGTTGACGATGCTGCCGTCGTCGTCGATGAAGGCGATCGACAGCGGCAGCAGCGTGTTGCGCATCCAGAAGCAGCGCGGGCTGGCCTGCGAGTCGGCGAACAGCATGCCGTCGTTGGCGCCCATCTCGCGGCGGAACATCATGCCGATCTGCTGCTGTTGCGGCGTCTGTGCCAGCTCGGCGTGGATCACGTGCATGCCGGCCGTCAGCTCGACGGTGTCCAGCCGCGGCTGCGGGCCGTCCTGGGCGCGCGCCGGCACGGCCGCCAGCGCAAGCAGCAGCAACGCGGCCAGCGCGGCGACGATCGGTTGGCGGGCGATAGGCTTGATGTAAATCATGTGAGAGTGTCGGGCTGCTCCCTACATTATTGCGGGGCATCGAGCCCGCTCCTGCCCTGATGTCCGCCGCCGCCTCCATCGCCACCGCCCCGCTTGCAGCGCCGTCGCCGCCCGCCGCGGTGCTGGACGATCCGCTCGAACGCGACCAGTGCACGCGCTGGGTGCAAGACGCCGGCGGGCGCCGCTGGGCCGAGTCGTGCCTGCAGCTGTCGGGCATGTACTGCGCGGCCTGCGCCGGCACCATCGAGCAGGCCTTGCAGCAAGGCGGCGGCGCCGAGCGCGCCAGCGTCGTGGCGGCCACGCAGCGCGCGACGGTGCGCTGGGATCCCGAGCGCACGCAGCTCTCGGCGCTGATCGGCGCGGTGCGCGCCGCCGGCTACGACGCGGTGCCCGACGCCGCGGCCCCGGCGCGCGAGCTGCGCCGGCGCGAGCACCGCGCCGCGCTGTGGCGCTTGTTCGTCGCCAGCTTCTGCGCCATGCAGGTGATGATGCTGGCCACGCCCAGCTATGTGGCTGCCGCCGGCGAGCTGGCGCCCGACATGCGCGCACTGCTGAACTGGGGCGGCTGGATCCTCACGCTGCCGGTCATGTGGTTCTCAGCCGGGCCCTTCTTCAAGGGCGCCTGGGCGCAGTTGCGGCGCCGGCGCATCGGCATGGACGTGCCGGTGGCGCTGGCGCTGGCGGTCACCTTCGTGGCCAGCATGGGCGCCACCTTCGATCCGCAGGGGCCGTTCGGATCGGAGGTCTACTTCGATTCGCTGACCATGTTCTTGAGCTTCCTGCTGGCCGGGCGCTACCTCGAGTTGCGCGCCCGCCACCGCGCGGCCGAGGACCTCGAGCGCGCGCTGGCCCGCATGCCCGAGACGGCGCTGCGCCGCAGCGCGGCCGGCGGCTGGGAGTCGGTCAGCGTGCGCCGCCTGCAGCGCGGCGACGTGCTGCGCGTGGCCGTGGGCCAGGCCTTCCCGGCCGACGGCCAACTGCTCAGCGGGCACACGCGCGTCGACGAGGCCATGCTCAGCGGCGAGTCCGAGCCGCTGGCGCGCCAGCCGGGCGACCAACTGGTGGCCGCCAGCCTGAACGTCGGCGCGCCGGTGGAGATGCGCGTCGAGCGCGTCGGCAGCGACACGCGCTACGAAGCCATCGTCGCGATGATGCGCGAGGCGATGAGCCAGCGCCCCGACGCCGCGCGCGCCGCCGACCGCTGGGCCGGCCCCTTTCTGTGGGCCGTGCTGGCGCTGGCGCTGGGCGGCGCCGCGGTGTGGAGTCTGATCGACCCGCCGCGCGCGGTGTGGGTGGCCGTCTCGGTGCTGATCGTCACCTGCCCCTGCGCGTTCTCGCTGGCCGCGCCGGCGGCGCTGGTGGCCGCGGCCGGTGGCCTGGCGCGCCGTGGCGTGGTGTTCAAGCGGCTGGAAGCCATCGAGCGCCTGGCCACGGTCGACGAGTTGTTCATCGACAAGACCGGCACGCTGACCGAAGACCGCCTCGTGCTGCGCGAGGTGCGGCCGCTGCCCGGTGCTAACGTTTCAATTGAACGCAGCCGGGCGATCGCCGCGTCGCTGGCGCAGTGGTCGCAGCATCCGCTGTCGCGCGCGCTGGCCGACAGCCATGCGGCGGCGGCCGATGAAGCCTGGCACGCGGTGGGCGAGCAGGGCGGCCAGGGCCTGCAGGCGCTGGACGCGCAAGGCCGCCGCTGGCGCCTGGGCGCTTGGGCTTTCGCGGGCGATGGTTCGACGTCGGCCGACCCCGAGGTGCGCGTCTGGCTGTCGTGCGACGGTGCCGCGCAGTCCGGCTTCGTCTTCGACGAGGCGCTGCGCGAAGGCGCCGCGTCGGCGATGGCCGAACTGCGCCGGATGGGCCTGCAACTCACGCTGCTGACCGGCGACGAGCCGGCGCGCGCCGAGGCGATGGCGCGCCGCTTGGGCATCGCGCACTGGCTGGCGCAGGCGCGGCCGGAAGACAAGCTGGCCCGCGTGGCCGCCGCGCAGGCGCAGGGCCGCACGGTGGCGATGGTGGGCGACGGCATCAACGACGCGCCGGTGCTGGCGCGTGCCGACGTCTCGCTGGCGATGGGGCAGGGCGCGCTGGTCGCCCGCACGCAGGCCGACGCGGTGATCGCCTCCAACCGCCTGGGCGTCCTGGTGCAGACGCGTCGCACCGCCGTCAAGACGCTGCGAATCGTGCGCCAGAACCTGGCCTGGGCGGCGCTGTACAACGCCGCCTGCATCCCGCTGGCGCTGGTGGGCTGGCTGCCGCCTTGGGCGGCGGGCCTGGGCATGGCCAGCAGCTCACTGTTGGTGATCGTCAACGCCTTGCGCGCGGCGCGTTGAAGGCCCGCCGACGATGGATATCCTCTACCTCTTGATCCCTTTGTCGGCAGTGCTGGTGCTGCTGATCCTGGGCGTCTTCGGCTGGGCCGTGCACCGCGGCCAGTTCGAAGACCTCGAGCGCGAGGGCGAGCGAATCCTGGAACCTGATAGGGTTTCCGTTGATGACCGTCAAGGGTCGTCCGAGGGCAAGCTCTAAGAATCGCGAAAGTCCGTTTTCTTACACGTGAGGAGAAGTCCTATGGCAACCAAGTCGGCATCGGCAACGCCGGTGTACTACGACACACCGGTCCGCGCCTTCGCGCTGGCCGCGGTGTTGTACGGCATCGTCGGCATGCTGGTCGGCGTGATCATCGCGGCCCAGCTCGCCTGGCCCGAGCTGAACCTGGGCATACCCTGGCTGAGCTACGGGCGCCTGCGGCCGCTGCACACCAACGCGGTGATCTTCGCCTTCGGCGGTTGCGCCTTGTTCGCCACCAGCTACCACGTGGTGCAGCGCACCTGCCAGACGCGGCTGTTCGCGCCGGGGCTGGCGATGTTCACGTTCCTCGGCTGGAACCTGGTGATCGTGCTGGCCGTCATCACGCTGCCGCTGGGCATGACCTCGGGCAAGGAATACGCCGAGCTGGAATGGCCCATCGACCTGCTGATCGCGGTGGTCTGGGTGTCGTACGCGGTGGTCTTCTTCGGCACCATCGGCATCCGCAAGGTCAGCCACATCTACGTGGCCAACTGGTTCTTCGGCGGCTTCATCATCGCGGTGGCGCTGCTGCACATCGTCAACAGCGCGGCCATTCCGGTCAGCCTGACCAAGAGCTACTCGGCCTACGCCGGCGTGCAGGACGCGATGGTGCAGTGGTGGTACGGCCACAACGCGGTGGGCTTCTTCCTGACGGCGGGCTTCCTGGGCATGATGTACTACTACATCCCCAAGCAGGCCGGCCGGCCGGTGTACAGCTACCGGCTGTCGATCGTGCACTTCTGGGCCCTGGTGTTCACGTACATGTGGGCCGGCCCGCACCACCTGCACTACACCGCGCTGCCCGACTGGGCGCAAAGCGTGGGCATGCTGTTCTCGCTGATCCTGCTGGCGCCCAGCTGGGGCGGCATGATCAACGGCATCATGACGCTGTCGGGCGCGTGGCACAAACTGCGCGACGACCCGATCCTGAAGTTCCTGATCGTCTCGCTGTCGTTCTACGGCATGTCGACCTTCGAAGGGCCGATGATGTCGATCAAGACCGTCAACGCGCTGTCCCACTACACCGACTGGACGGTGGGCCACGTGCACAGCGGCGCGCTCGGCTGGGTGGGCCTCATTTCGATGGGTAGCCTGTACCACCTGATCCCGCGCATGTTCGGCCGCAAGCAGATGTACAGCGTGAAGGCGATCGAGCTGCACTTCTGGATCGCCACCATCGGCATCGTGCTGTACATCGCCGCCATGTGGATCGCCGGCGTGATGCAGGGCCTGATGTGGCGCGCTGTCAACGCCGACGGCACGCTGGTCTACAGCTTCGTCGAGAGCGTCAAGGCGACCTATCCGTTCTACGTGATCCGTCTGGGCGGCGGCCTGCTGTACCTGACGGGCATGCTGATCATGGGCTGGAACACCGTGATGACGGTGATGAAGGGCAAGGCCGAGGCCTCGCCGATTCCGCCGCTGGTGCCGGCGCACGCCTGAGAACCACAAGAACAGGAACATCCCATGGCACAGACCCATGCTCCGAGCGGTCACGAAAAGATCGAGACCAGCAACTTCCTGATGATCGTGCTGATCCTGCTGGTGGCCGCCGTCGGCGGCCTGGTGGAGATCGTCCCGCTGTTCTTCCAGCGCTCGACCACGCAGCCGGTGGAAGGCCTCAAGCCCTACACCGCGCTGCAGCTCAGCGGCCGCGACATCTACATCCGCGAGGGCTGCTACAACTGCCACTCGCAGATGATCCGTCCGCTGCGCGGCGACACGCTGCGCTACGGCCCCTTCAGCAAGGCCGGCGAGTTCGTCTATGACCACCCCTTCCAGTGGGGCAGCAAGCGCACCGGGCCCGACCTGGCGCGCGTGGGCGGCAAGTACAGCGACGAGTGGCACCGCATCCACCTGTTGAACCCGCGCGACCTGGTGCCCGAGTCGAACATGCCGGCCTACGTCTGGCTGGAGAAGTCCAACGTCGACCCGGCGGACATCGCGCCCAAGATGAAGGCGCTGCGCATCGTCGGCGTGCCCTACAGCGACGAGCAGATCGCCAAGGGCGGCGACGAAGTCAAGGGCAAGACCGAACTCGACGCGCTGATCGCCTACCTGCAGGTGATGGGCACCGCGGTCAAGTGAGCGAGGAGGCCCTTCATGGACATCAATGACGCCCGCGTGCTGACCACCGTGCTGAGCCTGATCCTGTTCATCGGGATCATGGCCTGGACCTGGTCGGCCCGCCGCCGCGCCGGCTTCGACGAGGCAGCCCGGCTGCCCTTTTCCGAGACCGACGACGCGAACACCGAACCCGCAGGAGAAAAGCAATGATCAGCGATTTTGTCAACAGCGGTTGGTCGCTGTACGTCGCCGGGCTGACCGTGGTGAGCATGATCGGCTGCCTGGTGCTGCTGGCCATCGCCAGCAAGCGCAAGGTCATGGCCAACGACAACACCACCGGCCACGTCTGGGACGAGGATCTGCGCGAGATGAACAACCCGCTGCCGCGCTGGTGGGTGTGGCTGTTCATCATCACGGTGGCGTTCTCGGCCGTGTACCTGGTGCTGTACCCGGGCCTCGGCTCGTTCGGCGGCACCCTGAAGTGGTCCAGCGTCGGCCAGTACGACGCCGAGGTCGACAAGGCCCGCGCCGCGATGGCGCCGCTGTACGCCAAGTACACGGCGCAGCCGGCCGACGCGCTGGCCAAGGACCCGCAGGCGATGGCCATCGGCGAGCGCCTGTTCGCCAACAACTGCGCCACCTGCCACGGCGCCGATGCGCGCGGCAGCAAGGGCTTCCCGAACCTGACCGATCGCGACTGGCTCGGCGGTGACGGCAGCCCGGCCTACATCGAGAAGACCATCAAGGAAGGCCGCCAAGGCGTGATGCCGCCGATGGCCGCCGCGGTGGGCTCGGCCGACGACGTGCGCAACGTGGCCAACTATGTGCTCAGTCTGGCGGGCAGCCCCAACAACGCCGTCGCGGCGCAACTGGGCAAGGCCAAGTTCGCCGCCTGCGCCGCCTGCCATGGCGCCGACGGCAAGGGCAACCCGGCGCTCGGCGCGCCGAACCTGACCGACAAGGTGTGGCTGCACGGCTGGGGCGAGGACGCCATCGTCTCCATCATCGGCAGCGGCAAGACCAACACCATGCCGGCGCAGGCCTCGCGCTTGTCGGACGAGCAGATCCACGTGCTCGGTGCCTACGTCTGGAACCTGTCGCAATCGGCCACCGTGGCCGCCAAGTGAAGCGGAGCCCCATCATGACGGACGAAGACGAGCGCAAGCCCGAACCGCCGGGCAAGCCCTGGTGGCGTCACGGCATGGTGTGGCTGGTGATCAGCGGCCCGCTGATCGTGGTGGTGGCCGGCATCGTCACCGCGGTGATCGCGGTGCGCGGTGCCGACGCGCTGGCCGATGAGCCGAACGCCGCGCACAGCAGCAGCGAGGCGCCGGCGCTGAAAGCCCGCAACCACGCCGCGACGCCGGCCGAGAACTGAAAGACGCCCCTTGCAGCGCAAGCGCCGATGCGCTTTGCTGCGGGGGGTGCGAGGTTTAGCAGGTGGTGCCGTTGACCAGCGCCTGCAAGGCGTTGGCGTCCAGCACGCGAATCTGGCGCTGCTTGACTTCGAGGATGCCCTCGTCCTGGAACTTCGAGAAGGTGCGGCTCACCGTCTCCAGCTTCAGCCCCAGGTAGCTGCCGATTTCCTCGCGCGTCATGCGCAGCACCAGCGAGCTGGCCGAGAAGCCGCGCGTGCGCAGCCGCTGCGTCAGGTTCAGCAGGAAGGCGGCCAGCCGCTCCTCGGCGCGCATGCTGCCCAGCAGCAGCATGACGCCGTGGTCGCGCACGATCTCGCGGCTCATGATCTTGTGGAACTGGCGCTGCAGGTCCGAGAACTCGCGGCTCAGGTCTTCCAACTGGTGGTAGGGAATCACGCAGACCTGCGAGTCTTCCAGCGCCACCGCGTCGCAGGTGTGCTTGTCGGTGCTGATGCCGTCCAGCCCCAGCAGTTCGCCGGCCATCTGGAAGCCCGTGACCTGGTCGCGCCCGTCTTCAGACGACACGCAGGTCTTGAAGAAGCCGGTGCGCACCGCGTACAGCGACTGGAACTCGTCGCCGGCGCGGAACAGCGTGTCGCCGCGCGCCACCGAGCGCCGCGTGGCCACCATGGTGTCGAGCTGGTCGAGCTGGTCGTTGGACATGCCGACGGGCAGGCACAGCTCGCGCAGGTTGCAACTCGAACAGGCCACCTTGAAAGGTTCGAGCCGGATGCCGGGGGCGCTTGAGGTCATGACGATGGAGGGCAGAAGAAGCGTAGCGGTTTGATCCTGCGCAGGCCAACGCCTGGACTTGGATCAAATGGATTGTTGGGGCACGGCCGCCTCCGGCGCTTGAGACAGATCAAGTGGCCGGGCGCGCAGTTTGGCAGAGTGACAGCCTTGATCCTACCTACACACGCGGCCCCAACATGGACATTCCGGAGACCCTGCTGCGCAAGCTCGACGTGCCGGGCCCTCGCTACACCTCGTACCCGACGGCCGACCGCTTCGTCGAGGCCTTCGGCCCGGCCGAGTATGCGCAGGCGCTGCGCCAGCGCGCCGAGGGCGCCGTGGTCGGCGGCACGCCGCCGCTGTCGGTCTACGTGCACGTGCCGTTCTGCGAGTCGGTGTGCTACTACTGCGCCTGCAACAAGGTCATCACCAAGCACCACGAGCGCGGCCGCGAATACCTGGACGTGCTGGTGCGCGAGATGGACCTGCACGCCGCCCTGATCGGCCGCGGCAAGCCGGTCTCGCAACTGCACCTGGGCGGCGGCTCGCCCACCTTCCTGTCCGACGACGAACTGCACGGGCTGATGGAGGCGCTGCGCCAGCGCTTCAAGCTGGTGCCGGGGGCCGAGGTCTCGATCGAGGTCGACCCGCGCACCGCCACGCCGCAACGGCTGGCCAACCTGGCCGCGATGGGCTTCAACCGCCTGAGCTTCGGCGTGCAGGACTTCGACCCCGTGGTGCAGGCCGCCGTGCACCGCGTGCAGCCTTTCGACAGCGTGCGCGAGCTGATGGCCGCCGCGCGCGAGCTGAACTACGAGTCGATCAACGCCGACCTGATCTACGGCCTGCCCAAGCAGACGCCGCAGTCGTTCGCGCGCACCATCGAGCAGGTGACCGAGTTGCGGCCCGACCGCATCGCGCTGTACGCCTATGCGCACCTGCCGGGCCGCTTCAAGCCGCAGCGCCGCATCGACGCCGCCGAGCTGCCGCCGCCCGAGCATCGCATCCGCATGCTGGGCAACGCCATCGCCGGCTTCATCGGCCACGGCTACACCTACATCGGCATGGACCACTTCGCGCTGCCCGGCGACGCGCTGGCCGCCGCCAAGCGCCAGGGCCGCCTGCACCGCAACTTCCAGGGCTACAGCACGCAGCCCGATTGCGACCTCATCGCGCTGGGCGTCTCGGCCATCGGCCGCATGGGCGCCACCTACAGCCAGAACGCCAAGACGCTGCCCGAGTACTACGACGCGGTGCAACGCGGCGAATTCCCCATCGTGCGCGGGCTGGCGCTGAGCCGCGACGACCTGGTGCGCCGCGCCGTCATCATGGCCATCATGTGCCAGGGGCGGGTGGAGTTCGAGTCGATCGACCTGGCCCACCTGATCAAGACGCGCGACTACTTCGCCGCCGAGCTGGCGGCGCTGCAGCCGATGGTCGACGCCGGCTTCGTCGAGATCAGCGACGAAGCCGTGCAGGTCACCGCCACCGGCTGGTTCTTCGTGCGCGGCGTGGCAATGGCCTTCGACAAGCACTTGCGGGCCGACCAGGTGAGGGAGCGTTTTTCGCGCATCATCTGACGCTGTGGAAGCCGCCCTCTACGCCAGCGCACTGGCCCTCGGCCTGGCCGGATCGCCGCATTGCGTGGCGATGTGCGCCGCGCCCTGCGCCGCCGTGACGGGCGGGCAGGGGCGGCCGCAGCTCGCCTTCCACCTGGCGCGCGCCGCGGCCTATGCCGCGGCCGGCGCGCTGGCCGCGGCCAGCGTCAACTCGCTGGGCCTGCTGGCGGCGGCCAGCCCGATGTTCAAGCCGCTGTGGTCGCTGGTGCACGCCGCGGCGCTGGCGCTGGGGCTGTGGCTGCTGGTGATGGGCCGGCAGCCGGCGTGGATCGAGCGCATCGGCCGCCGGCCGGTGACTGATGCCGGGGCCGGCGCCGGCGCGCGCGGCGGCTGGCAGCTGATGCGCGCCCCGGGGCGCAGCACGCGGGCCGCCGCCGCCGGCGCGTTGTGGGTCGCCTGGCCTTGCGGGCTGCTGCAGTCGGCCATTCTGGTGGCGGCGCTGGCCAACACGCCGTTGGGAGGTGCCGGCGTGATGCTGGTGTTTGCCATGGCCACCGCCGCCGGCCTGCTGGCCGGTCCCTGGCTGTGGCGGCGCCTGCGGCCGGCGCCCGGCGGCGGCGCCGGTGCGGCCGGCGTGGGCACGCTGGGCGTTCGCGTCGCCGGCGCGCTGCTGGCCGTGGCGTCGAGCTTCGCGCTGTTCAAAGGCGCCTGGGCGGCGGTGGCGGCGTACTGCGGCTTGTAGCGGCCGGCAGCGACGTGTCGCCGCTGCAAAAGCAAACGCCCGGCGCGAAGCCGGGCGTTTGGTCTTGCAAGACCGCCGGCCATTGCGACCGGCAGCCATCCCTGAGAGGATTTACTTCTTCTTTTCGTCGACCTTCTTGGCGGCGGCGGAAGCAGCCGAGGCAGCGGCGACAGGCTTTTCGGCAGCCTTGACGTCCTTCTTGGGGGCATCGGCGGCAACGGCAGCGCCGGTGGCGAAGGCAGCGGCGATCAGGGCGGCCAGGAGCTTGTTCATTTTGTGAAAGACCTTTCGAAAGTTGGATTCACCTCCAACCGGGAGGCAGCGCTTCAACGAGGCGGCCCGTCAGTCGGTTGACAGAAGCGACGCATTAGAATTTTCCGCGTCCAGAACCAGAGCCAACGCCGTTGGAGACAGCGGCTCCCGGAGACCTCCTACATGTATCAGCACGTCAAGGTGCCCGCCGGCGGGCAGAAGATCACCGTCAACGCCGACTACTCGATCAACGTCCCCGACCAGCCCATCATTCCCTACATCGAGGGCGACGGCACCGGCTTCGACATCACGCCGGTCATGCTGAAGGTGGTGGACGCCGCGGTGGCCAAGAGCTATGGCGGCAAGCGCAAGATCCACTGGATGGAGGTCTACGCCGGCGAGAAGTCGACCAAGCTCTACGGCCCCGACGTCTGGCTGCCGCAGGAAACGCTGGACATCGTGCGCGACTACGTGGTCTCGATCAAGGGCCCGCTGACCACGCCGGTGGGCGGCGGTATCCGCAGCTTGAACGTCGCGCTGCGCCAGGAACTCGACCTCTACGTCTGCCTGCGGCCGATCCAGTATTTCAAGGGCGTGCCCAGCCCGCTGAAGCAACCCGAGAAGACCAACATGGTGATCTTCCGCGAGAACTCGGAAGACATCTACGCCGGCATCGAATGGGAAGCGCAGAGCGACAAGGCCAAGAAGGTCATCAAGTTCCTGATCGACGAGATGGGCGTCAAGAAGATCCGCTTCCCCGAAACCTCGGGCATCGGCATCAAGCCGGTGTCGATCGAAGGCACCGAGCGCCTGGTGCGCAAGGCCATCCAGTACGCGATCGACAACGACAAGCCCAGCGTGACCATCGTGCACAAGGGCAACATCATGAAGTTCACGGAAGGCGGCTTCCGTGACTGGGCCTACGCGCTGGCCAAGAAGGAGTTCGGCGCGGTCGAGATCGATGGCGGCCCGTGGTGCAAGATCAAGAATCCGAAGACGGGCAAGGACATCGTCATCAAGGACTCGATCGCCGACGCCTTCCTGCAGCAGATCCTGCTGCGCCCGGCCGAGTACAGCGTGATCGCCACGCTCAACCTCAATGGCGACTACGTCTCCGACGCGCTGGCCGCGCAGGTGGGCGGCATCGGCATCGCCCCCGGCGCCAACCTGAGCGACAGCGTCGCGATGTTCGAGGCCACGCACGGCACGGCGCCCAAGTACGCCGGCAAGGACTACGTCAACCCCGGCTCCGAGATCCTCAGCGCCGAGATGATGCTGCGCCACATGGGCTGGACCGAAGCCGCCGACCTGATCATCAGCAGCATGGAGCGCTCGATCGCCAGCAAGAAGGTGACCTACGACTTCGCGCGCTTGATGGATGGCGCGACGCAAGTCAGTTGCTCTGGTTTCGGGCAGGTCATGATCGACCACATGTGAGCGGGTCGCCAGGCGTCGCCTGGCAACCGACACTGCCGGCCGCAGTAGCGGTTACCGCGGTCACAGCGGCTGCAAACGATGACCTGCGTGCGGCACCGCCTTCATCGGTTCGGTGTTGGGCGCGGTACGGTCGTCGGGCTTCCCGGCACGTCAGGCCGTCGCCGCGCCCACCTGCTTCGGCTTCGTCCGCGTTGTACCGCGGCGTGTCATCAGCACCGCCGGGCAGCATGCCGTGGTTGGCCACTCATCGAGGCGCGCCGAGCCCTCTGGTTGGCCGCTCTGCAGCGACCACTGTCAGCCGGCGCGGTCGAGCTTGTCGAGCAACGCCAGCGCGCGCTTGCGGTTGCCTCGCGCGGCGCGCGTCTCGAAGCGAACGCGGGCGTCGACGTTGGCGAGCGCGATGGTCGCAAGCTCGTCCATCAGCCGGTTGACGCTGATCGAGTTCGACTTGGCGAGAGCCTTCGCCATGCCGCGAACTCGGGCTGCGCCCGCAAGGACCGTGACCCGGCTCGGCAGGGTCGTGCGCCAGGCGCACTTGAGGCGTTGAGCCGACCGCTGCCGCGGGCCGCCCCCGCCGCGCCTACGCGGCCGGCGCGTCCCAGCGCGGCGGGTCGACGAAGGCCGCTTGCAGCATCTCCAGGAAGCAGTGCACCTTGGCCGTCATGTAGCGGTTGGGCAGGTACAAGGCGTACAGCGCGCTGTTGACGGTGGGTTGATAGGCCGTCAGCAGCGGCAGCAGGCGGCCGGCCTGCAGGTGCTCGCCGACCAGATAGGTCGGCAGCAGCGCGATGCCCAGGCCGGCCAGCGCGTGGTCGGCGATGATCTGGCTGTTGTTGACGTGAAAGCGCGCGTGCACCGGCACGCTGTACAAGGCGTCGCCGCGCTTGAAGCTCCAGCGGCCGTGCTTGATGACGCTGGGGTAGTGGTAGCACTGGTGCTCGGCCAGTTCGTTGGGCGTGGTCGGCGCGCCGTGCTGGGCCAGGTAGGCGGGGCTGGCGCACACGGCCCACTGGATGCTCGTCAGCCGCTTGGCGATGACGCCGTCGTCGAGGTGGTTGGTGATGCGCACCGCGATGTCGAAGTCGCCGCCCGACAGGCTTTCCAGCCGGTCGGAGATCTTGAGCTGCACCTCCACGTGCGGGTAGCGCTCGGTGAAGCGCGAGATCAGCGGCCCCAGGTGCTTGATGCCGAACAGCAGCGGCGCCGTCAGCCGCAAGGTGCCGCGCGGCTCCATCTGCAGGTCCTGCACCTGGGCCATCGATTCCTCGGCCAGCAGCAGGATGCGGCTGGCCGATTCGAAGAACGTCTTGCCGATCTCGGTGAGCGCCACCTTGCGCGTGCTGCGCTCCAGCAGTTGCACGCCCATGCGCTTTTCAAGCCGCGCCACCTGCCGGCTGACGGTGGCGTTGGAGACCTGCAGTTCGGCGGCGGCGCCCGAGAAGCTCATGCAGCGCGCCACGCGCACGAAGACCGAGATCAACGAGAGGCTGTCGGCGTCCATGCTTCATTGTTTCATAATGGAAATAATGAATTGAGCGGATTGATATTGCATTCGAAAATTGCATCAATACACTGCTGAACCATCGAGCGAGCCATCTTTGGGCCCCATTTGCTCTGTCGCCACCCGGCGTCACTTCGGGCGGGCCGCTGCTGCCAGAAAGCCATCCATGAGCGACGTTTCCACTGCCGTTGACCTGCACGTCGAGACCCGCGTCACCCACGTCGGGCGCGATGCCAAGCTCTCCAACGGCCTGGTCAACATCCCGCCGTACCGCGGCTCGACGGTGCTGTTCGACGAGGTGGCCGAGCTCAAGAAGGCCAGCGGCCACCGCGCCTATGGCCGCTGGGGCAGCCCCACCAGCCGCGCGCTGGAAGCCGCGCTGGCGCAGCTGGAAGGCGGCGCCAACGCGATGCTCACGCCCTCGGGCCTGTCGGCCATCACCACCGCGCTGCTGGCCAGCGTCAAGCCCGGCGACCATGTGCTGATGGTCGACAGCGTCTACCCGCCGGTGCGCAGCTTCTGCGACACGGTGCTGAAGAGGCTCGACATCAGCACCACCTACTACCCGCCGCAGGTCGGCGCCGGCATCGGCGCGCTGATGCAGCCCAACACGACGGTGGTCTACACCGAGTCGCCGGGCTCCGGCACGTTCGAGGTGCAGGACATCCCGGCCATCTGCGCCGCCGCCCACGCCGCCGGCGCCCGCGTGCTGATGGACAACACCTGGGGAACGGCGCTGCTGTTCCCGGCGCTGCAGCACGGCGTCGACCTGTCGATCCATTCGCTGACCAAGTACGTCGTCGGCCACTCCGATGCGCTGCTCGGCGTGATCGTCGCGCGCACCCGCGAGCTGTACCTGGAGGTGCGCGCCTTCCACGGCGCGCTGGGCCTCACGGTGTCGCCCGACGACGCCTTCCTCGGCCTGCGCGGGCTGCGCACGCTGGCCTTGCGGCTGCGCCAGCATCAAGAGAACGCCACCACGGTCGCGCAATGGCTGCTCGAACAGCCGCAGGTGCGCACGGTGCTGTACCCGGCGCTGCCCGGCGCACCGGGCCACGAGTTGTGGAAGCGCGACTTCAACGGCGCCAGCGGCCTGTTCGCCGTGGTGCTGCGGCCGGCGTCGGAGGCCGCCGTCAGCGCCATGCTCGACGGCATGCGCCTCTTCAAGATGGGTTTCAGCTGGGGCGGCTTCGAAAGCCTGGTCGTCCCCGTCAAGGGCGGCAGCCACCGCGTCAGCAGCCCGTTGGCGGCCGGCGACGTGTGCCTGCGCATTCACGTGGGCCTGGAAAACCCACAGGACCTGATCGCCGACCTGCGCTCCGGTCTGCAGCGCCTGGCCGCCACGGCCTGACGCTGACCCGCCGCGCCGCACGTCGGCGCTCAACGACAACTCTCGAGAGGCAAGAGATGAAGACCAGAATCCAAGCGACGATCTTCGGCATGAGCGTGGTGCTGTGCGGCCTGGCGGCCACGCCGGCGCGGGCCGACCAGCTCGACAGCGTCAAGGCCGCGGGCGTGCTCAAGTGCGGCGTCGGTTCGCAGTACAAGCCGTTCTCCTACGTGCAGGACCCGAAGACGCGCAAGTTCGTCGGCTACGACATCGACATCTGCGACGCCATCGCCGCCAAGATCGGCGTCAAGCCCGAGCTGGTGTTCATCACCGGCGCCACCCGCGTCACCGACTTGCAGTCGGGCCGCACCGACGTGGCGCTGGCCAACCTCACGCACACCGCCGAGCGCGCCAAGCTGGTCGACTTCAGCCACAACTACTTCGCCACCGACGTACGCGTGATGGTGCCGGCGTCGTCGTCGATCAAGAGCTTCGCCGACTTGAACGGCAAGCGCATGGCCGGCATCAGCGGCTCCAACCACGAAGTGAAGGTGCCCAAGGTCATCACCGGCGCGGACCTCAAGGTCTTCCCGTCGCCGGCCAACGCCTTCCTGGCGCTGGAGCAGGGCAAGGTGGAATCGATGGCCGGCGACGAGACCACGCTGATCGGCCTCATCGACGGCAAGCGCGACAAGTGGCGCATCCTCGACCAGCCGGTGGACACGCAGCAGATCGGCATCGGCGTGCGCATGGGCGAGCCGCGCATGCTGGCCGCCGTCAACGACACGCTGACCGACCTGGAGAAGTCGGGCCGCGCGGCGCAGATCTTCGACCAATGGTTCGGCAAGGACTCCGAGCTGAAGATGAAGCGCGGCTTCACCTTCGCGCCCTACAAGCCCTGAGGCCGCGGCGCTGAGACGGGGGCGCGCGCATGGAGGCGCTGACCGCCATCGACTGGGGCGTGATGTTCCGGCCCGAGTACCGGAGCATGCTGCTCAAGGGCATCCAGAACACGCTGGGGCTGACCGCCGGCGCCATCGTCGGCGGGCTGCTGCTGGGCATGGTGCTGGCGTTCGCGCGGCTGTCGCCGGCGCGCTGGCTCAAGCTGCCGGCCACCGCCTACGTCGAGCTGGTGCGCACCGTGCCGCTGCTGGTGCAGGTCATGTTCTGGTACTTCGCGGTGCCGGAGATGCTGCCCGAGGACGTGCGCCGCGCCTTCTACAAGCACGACGTGGGCTTCTACGCCTCATTGGTCGGGCTCATCGTCTATTCGTCGGCCTTCATCTCCGAAGACATCCGCAGCGGCATCCGCGGCATCGCGCAGGGCCAGGCCGAGGCCGCGCATTCGCTCGGCTTCGGCTTCTTCGACACCTTCCGCCTCGTCATCCTGCCGCAGGCGCTGCGCGCCACCGTGCCGCCGCTGCTCGGGCAGGCGATGAACATCACCAAGAACACCACGGTGGCGCTGATGGTGGGCGTCGGCGAGCTGGCCTTCGTCACGCGCGCGGTCAACGACGCATCGTTCCTCAGCGTCGGCGTCTACGCCTTCACCACGGTCTTCTTCCTGTTGATCGCCATCGTGCTGACGGCGCTGGGCCACTGGTACCAGCGCCGCTACCCGGCGAAGTGAGCGCACCATGTGGGAGATCCTGAACACCTATTGGCTGCAGCTGCTGATCGGCTACTACCCCGAAGGGCCGCTGGGCGGGCTGGCGATGACGCTGCTGCTGGCGCTGGCCGGGCTGGCGCTGGCCATGCCGGCGGGGCTGATCGTCTGTCTCGGCCTCATCAGCCCCTGGCGGCCGCTGGCGCGGCTGGTCGAGCTGTTCGTGTTCTACATGCGCAGCGTGCCGCTGATCATCCACCTGCTGTGGGTGTACTTCCTGCTGCCGCTGCTCATCAAGGGCGCGCCGCTGTGGCTGGTGGTGCTGGTGGTCATCACGCTGTTCAACGGCGCCTACCTGTCGCAGACCATCCGCGCCGGCATCGACGCGCTGCCGCGCGGCCAGTACGAGGCGGCGCGTTCGCTCGGCTTCTCGCACGGCAGCGCGCTGCGCCTGGTCATCCTGCCGCAGGCGCTGCGCAACATGCTGCCCAGCATCGTCAGCCAGTTCGTGCTGCTGATCAAGGAGACGGCGCTCGGCTCGGTGATCGGCCTGCACGAGATGACGCTCGAATTCATGGGCCTCAACGACACGCTGGGCAACAAGGCGGTGCCCATCTTCACGCTGCTGGGCCTGGCGTACTTCGCGCTGTGCTATCCGCTCACGGTGCTGGGCCGCCATGTCGAGCGCCGCTTCGCCGCCGCGCCGCGCGGCAGCAATGCCAACGCCGGCGTCGAGCCCGTCGCGGGCCAGACCTGAACCGCAACACAGGACGACGATGTCGAACCCAACCAAGGCGATCGAGTTCCAGGGCGTCAGCAAGAGCTTCGGCGACAACCCGGTGCTGAAGAACATCAGCATCGACTTCCTGCAGGGCGACGTGGTGGTCATCTGCGGCCCCTCGGGCTCGGGCAAGTCGACGCTGCTGCGCACCATCACGCGGCTGGAGACCATCGACGCCGGCCGCATCCTGATCGAAGGGCGCGAGCCCGGCCATGCCGCCAAGGACGTGAACGCCATGCGCCAGCGCGTGGGCTTCGTGTTCCAGCAGTTCAACCTGTTCCCGCACCTGACGGCCATCGACAACATCTGCCTGGCGCCGCGCCGCCTGCTCAAGCTGTCGGAAGCCGAAGCGCGCGATCGCGCGATGGCCTTGCTCACGCGCGTCGGGCTGGCGTCCAAGGCCAACGCGCTGCCGGGCCAGTTGTCGGGCGGCCAGCAGCAGCGCGTGGCCATCGCGCGCACGCTGGCCATGCAGCCGCCCATCATCCTGTTCGACGAGCCCACCAGCGCGCTCGACCCCGAGATGGTGGGCGAGGTGCTGGCCGTGATGCGCCAACTGGCCGGCGAAGGCATGACGATGCTGTGCGTGACGCACGAGATGGGTTTCGCGCGCGAGGTGGCCGACCGCATCGTCTTCATGTCCGACGGCGAAATCATCGAAGACGCGGCGCCCGAGCCGTTCTTCACCGCCACGCAAAGCGCCCGCGCGCGGGCATTTCTCTCGGAGGTCCGCCATGCCTGACACCACTTCATCGACCGCCGCGGCGGCCGCCGCCATCGACGGCGCCGCGCTCACCGAGCAGCTGTTCCGGCTGCTGCGGCTGAAGACGACGCCGGTGGCCATCCAGATGTTCGAGCGCGTCGAGGACATGGCCGCGGTGCCCAAGATCCGGCGCCCCAACGGCGCCATCTTCACCACCGACCAGATCATCGGCCAGGCGGCGCGGCTGGGCTTCACGGTCGGCATCACGGCCGCCGACCTGGTGGGCCCGCAATGCGCCGCCGTCATCGGCCTGGCCCCGCAGGACGCGCAGTGGCGCGCCGGCGAAGCCTTTGCCGGCGTCTGGTTTGCCACCAAGGCCGACGCCGCCGCACATCAGGAAGCCATGCACTGCGTGCCCTACGGCCGCTACCAGGCGATGGCGGCGTCGCCACTGTCCAGCGGCCGGCTCGACGCCGACATCTGCCTGGTCTACGCCAACCCGGCGCAGATGATCCTGCTCATCAACGGCCTGCAGTGGAGCGGCTACCGCAAGCTGCAATGGGGCGCGGTCGGCGAGTCGGCCTGTTCCGATTCCTGGGGCCGCGCGCTGGCCACCGGCGAGCCCAGCCTGGCGCTGCCCTGTTTCCCCGAACGGCGCTACGGCGGCGTGCCCGACGACGAACTGCTGCTGGCGCTGAAGCCGCACGACCTGGCCAAGGCGCTGGACGGCCTGGCCGCGCTGTCGCGCAACGGCCTGCGCTACCCCATCCCGCCCTATGAAGTGCAGTCCGACGTGCGTGCCGGCATGGCGGCCAGCTACGGCAAGAAGTAAGGTCCGATGAACGACGCTAACACCACATCTGAAACCACCGGCCGCCCGCCGGACGCCATCAGCGCCATCCTGCAGCCGCGTTCGATCGCCTTCATCGGCGCCTCCGACGACGTCGCCAAATGGGGCGGCGTGCTGCTGCACATCCTGCGCAAGTTCCACTACGCAGGGCAGATCTACCCAGTCAACCCGAAGGCGGCGGCCATCCAGGGCCTGCGCGCCTACCGCAGCGTGGCCGAGATCGGCCAGCCGATCGACCTGGCCGTCATCACCATCGCGGCCGACGGCGTCGAGCAGGCGGTGCGCGACTGCGCCGCCGCCGGCGTGCGCGCGGCGATGGTCGTGACCTCGCAGTTCGCCGAGTCCGGCGCCGAAGGCGCGGCCAAGCAAGACCGCGTGCTGGCCGCCGCGCGTGCCGCCGGCATCGCGCTCATCGGCCCCAACTGCATGGGCGTGCTCAACGCGCAGGCCGGCATGGCGCTGCTCAATTCCACCGCGCTGCTGTCGTACTTCGACCGCATTCCGAGCGGCGGCATCGGCGTGGTCAGCCAGAGCGGCGCCGTCGTCGGCGCGATGATCGCGCGCGCCGGCTACGTCGGCGCCGGCTTCAGCAGTTGCGTCTCGCTGGGCAACCAGGCCGACCTGGAGATCTGCGACTTCTTCGACTACCTGGTCGACGACCCGGCGACGCGCGTCATCTGCCTGTACATGGAAAGCGCGCGCTCGGTCGAGCGCATGCTGGCCATTGCGCGGCGCGCGCGCGCCGCCGGCAAGCCGGTGCTGATCACCAAGGCCGGCCGCACGCCGCAGGGCGCCAAGGCGGTGGCCTCGCACACCGCCAGCATGGCCGGCAGCTACGACACCTTCGTCGCGCGCTGCCGCAACGAAGGCATCCTGGTGCAGACCGACGCGCTGCAGATGCTGCTGACGGCGCAGGCCCTGCAGTCGTTCCCGCTGCCGCCGGCACCCGGCATCGCCTTGTTCAGCGGCTCCGGCGGCCAGGGCGCGCTGGGCAGCGACGCCTTGAGCGACCATGGCCTCGCCAGCGCCGAACTCGGCGCCGCCACGCGCCAGGCGCTGGCCCCGTTCTTCACCGAGAGCAACCAGCAACTGCCCTACGACATGGGCGCCGCCGCCTCGGGCCCGGGCCGCGGCCGCGCCGACCTGATCGAAGGCTCGATGGCGCCGATCTTCGCCGACCCCGCCGTCGGCGCCTGCGCCTACCTGCTGACGCCGCAGGAACGCATGGACGGCATCGCCGAGCTGTTCACCGCGCTCGGCCGCCGCCACGGCAAGCCGGCGCTGGTGGTCAACTGCGCCAGCGGCATTGCCGAGCACGTGCGCGAGAAGCTGCTGCAACTGGGCGCGCCCTTCTTCCCCAGCCAGCCCGAAGCGCTGCTGACGCTGCGCGATTTGCTGTGGCTGAGCCGCTACCGCGGCCCCGACGCGGTGGCCGCGCTGCCGCCGCTGCCGGCCGCGCTGCAGGCCTTCACGCAGACGCTGCAAGACGGCATGCAGGACGAAGACACCAGCAAGCGGCTGCTGGCGCTGGCCGGCATCGACGTGGCCGCCGGCGAGCTGGCCGGCGACGCCGATGCCGCCGTGCGCGTGGCCGACCGCCTGGGCTACCCGGTGGTGCTGAAGATCGTGGCCGACGGCGTCACGCACAAGAGCGACGGCGGCGGCGTGCAACTCGACCTGCGCGACGCCGCCGCGGTGCGCACGGCGTTCGAGCGCATCCGCCAGGCCGCAGCGGCAACCGCCGGCGCGCGGTTCCAGGGCTGCCTGGTGCAGCCGATGGTGCGCGCCGATGCCGAGTTGATGATCGGCAGCCTGCACGACCCCGAGTTCGGCCCCTTCCTGCTGCTGGGCGCCGGCGGCACGCTGGTCGAGCTGATGAAGGACACGCAATTGCTGCCCGCGCCGGCCAGCCCGCAGGCCATCGAGCGCGCGCTGCGCGGCCTGCGCTGCTTTGCGCTGCTGGACGGCTACCGCGGCCGCGCGCCGGCCGACATCGCGCGCCTGGCGCAGACGGCGCACCGCGTCTCGGTGCTGGCCGCGCAACTGGGCCCGCGCATGCCCGAGCTGGACATCAACCCGCTGGCCGTGCAGGGCGAGCGCGCGGTGGCGCTGGACGCGCGCTTTCGCTGGGTGAGCGGGGGTTGACCGCTGCGGCCCGCGCCCGGTATTCGCGCGGCGTCAGCCCGGTGTGGCGCTTGAAGAAGCGGCAGAAATAGGCCGGGTCGTCGAAGCCCAGCTCGAAGGCCAGCTTCGACACCGGCGCCGCCACGTGCACCAGCCAGCGCGAGGCTTCGCGCGCCAGGCGGGCATGGATCATCTGCTGCACGCTGGCGCCGGTCTCGGCGCGCACGATGCGGTTCAGCCGCTCGGCCGACAGCCCCAGCTGCTGCGCGTAGCGCGCCACCGGCCAGTGCTCGCGGTGGTGCGCTTCCAGCAGCGCCAGCCAGCGCGTGTAGAACGAATGGCGGCCGGCCGCGCTGCGCGGCCCTGCGCTGGCTTCGCGCTGCGTGCGCTGCGCCAGCCGCCAGACGATGGCGCGCGCCAGCCACAGCGGCACCGGGCTGTCGCCGGCGTCGCGGTCGGGGGCGCGGCTTTCGGCGTGCAGCGCCTCGAACAAGGCGTGCAGCCGCACGGCGTCGGCCGCCGCCGCGGCTGGCGCGCCGTCGCCATTGCCGTCGCCGTCGCCGTCGCCGTCGCCGTCGCCGCCGCCATCGCCATCACCGCCGCTTTCGAACCGCAGGCTGCGCGGCTGCGCGAACACCTGCTGCAGCGCGTCGGCCAGCGCCGCGCCGTCGCCTTCGGCCAGCCGCGCCGCGTGGAAGGTGAGCACGAAGCCGTCGGCATGGCGCGAGAAGCGGAACGCGTGCGCCACGCCGGGCGGGATGGCGATGGCCGCCGGGCCGGCGCAGCGGATGCGTGATTCGTCCAAGAGCGCCTCGACCCGGCCGGCGTGCAGCCACAGCACCTGGTGCAGCCCGCGGTGCACGTGGGCGTCGATCTCCCAGTCGTAGGCGCGGCTGCGCGAGTCGATCGATTCGACGTGCAGCGCCTGCGCCAGCGCGCCGCCTTCGCCGTACAGCGCGAACGCCGGCAGGCGCGTCAACGGTCGCCGGCGCGCGGCGGCGCGGACGTCGGCGGGCGGCGTTCGCGGCGCTGGCATGTCAGTCACTGTACGGCAAAAGTGCAAGTTCTGGCGGCTTCCGTCCGCTGCGCCGGCGGCCCGGCTTGTCCAGAATCATGGCGTTGCGTAACTCGCACGATCGTCTTTCACCCCACCCACAGTCCACAGGAGACCAGACCATGAAGACCCAGGTCGGCATCATCGGCGGCGGCCCCTCGGGCCTGCTGCTGTCGCAGTTGCTGCACAAGCAGGGCATCGCCAACGTCGTGCTGGAGAAGCACACGCGCGAGTACGTGCTGTCGCGCATCCGCGCCGGCGTGCTGGAGCATGGCTTCGCCGACCTGATGCGCGAAGCCGGCGTCGCCGAGCGCATGGACCGCGAAGGCGAGATCCACGACGGCTTCGAGATCGCCGACGGCGGCGGCCGCCGGCGGGTCGACTTGAAGGGCCTGACCGGCGGCAAGACCGTCATCGTCTACGGCCAGACCGAGCTGACGCGCGACCTCTACGACGCGCGCGCCGCCGCCGGCGGCACCGTGTTGCACGAGGTCGACGACGTGCAGCCGCACGACCTGGAGACCGACGCGCCGTTCATCACTTTCCGCCATAACGGCGAAAACCAACGGCTCGATTGCGACTACGTGATCGGCTGCGACGGCTTCCACGGCGTCAGCCGCAAGTCCATCCCCAAGGACCGGCTGCGCGAGTTCGAGCGCGTCTATCCCTTCGGCTGGCTGGGCGTGCTGTCGCGCACCAAGCCGGTGTCGCCGGAGCTGATCTACGCGCGCCACGAGCGCGGCTTCGCGCTGTGCTCGCTGCGCTCGCAGGTGCTGTCGCGCTACTACATCCAGGTGCCGCTGTCCGACACGGTGGACGACTGGTCCGACGACGCCTTCTGGCGCGAGCTGAAGCACCGGCTGCCGGCCGACGTGGCGGCCAACCTGGTCACCGGGCCGTCGATCGAGAAGAGCATCGCGCCGCTGCGCAGCTTCGTCGCCGAGCCCATGCGCTACGGCCGGCTGTTCCTGGCCGGCGACGCCGCGCACATCGTGCCGCCGACCGGCGCGCGCGGGCTCAACAGCGCGGCCTCGGACATCTACTACCTCTACCACGCGCTGGTCGACCACTACCAAAAGGGCGACGACGGCGGCCTCGACCGCTACTCCGAGAAGGCGCTGGCCCGCGTGTGGAAAGGCCAGCGCTTCTCGTGGTGGATGACGACGCTGCTGCACACGTTCCCCGAAAGCAGCGCCTTCGAGCGCCGGCTGCAGGACACCGACCTCGCTTACCTGTTCTCGTCGGAAAAGGCGCTGGGCTCGCTGGCCGAGAACTACGTCGGGTTGCCGTTCTGAGCGACGTTCTTAGCGTCCTTCAACGGCACCACGGCGCCGCCGCCTCGGCGTCCAGCGCGTAGCGCTGCAGCGCCTGCGCGCAGAGCTCGGACGGCAGCCGCCCTTGCGCGCGCAGCGCGTCCAGCGCGGCCAGTGCGATGTGCTGGCGGTCGACCTCGAAGAAGCGGCGCAGCGCGGCGCGCGTGTCGCTGCGGCCGAAGCCGTCGGTGCCCAACGCGGTGAACGGCGCGCCGACGTGCGCGGCGATCAGCTCGGGCCAGGCGCGCACGTAGTCGCTGGCGGCGACGATGGGCGCGGCGCTGTCGTCCACGCTGTCGTCCAAGCTGTCCCCCAGGCAGTGCTGCAGGTGGCTGCGGCGCGGCGGCGCGGTGGGATGCAGGCGGTTCCAGCGCGTCGTCTCGTGCGCGTCGCGCGCCAGTTCGCTGAAGCTGGTGGCGCTGAAGACCTCGGCCTCGACCTGCCAGTCCTGCGCCAGCAGCTCGGCGGCGGCGATCACTTCGCGCAGGATGGTGCCCGAGCCCAGCAGCCGCACGCGGCCTCTCGGCTGGTCGACCGGCACCGCGCTGAAACGGTACAGACCCTTGACGATGCCCTCGGCCGCGCCGGCCGGCAGCGTCGGCTGGGCGTAGTTCTCGTTCATCAGCGTCAGGTAGTAGAAGACGTCTTCCTGCCGCTGCAGCATGGCGCGCATGCCGTGGTCGAGGATGACGGCCAGCTCGCCGGCGAAGCAGGGGTCGTAGGCGCGGCAGTTGGGCACCGTGGCGGCCTGCAGCAGGCTGGCGCCGTCCTGGTGCTGCAGGCCTTCGCCGCCCAGCGTGGTGCGGCCCGCGGTGGCGCCCAGCAGGAAGCCGCGGGCGCGCTGGTCGGCGGCGGCCCAGATCAGGTCCCCCACGCGCTGGAAGCCGAACATCGAGTAGTAGATGTAGAACGGCAGCATCGCCTGGCCGTGCACGCTGTAGCTGGTGGCCGCGGCCGTCCAGCTGCTGATGGCGCCGGCCTCGCTGATGCCTTCTTCGAGGATCTGGCCGTCGGTGGCCTCGCGGTAGCTCATCAGCGAGCCGATGTCCTCGGGCTCGTAGCTCTGGCCGCTGAACGAGTAGATGCCCACCTGCTTGAACAGGTTGGCCATGCCGAAGGTGCGTGCCTCGTCGGCGACGATGGGCACGATGCGCGGGCCCAGCGCCGCGTCCTTCAGCAGCGCGGTGAGCATGCGCACGAAGGCCATCGTGGTGCTCATCTCCTTGCCGTCGGCCTGCAGCGCGAAGCCGGCATAACGCTCGATCTCGGGCACCGGCAGCGCCTCGGCGCGCGCGCGGCGCGCCGGCAGGCTGCCGCCCAGCGCGGCGCGGCGCTGGCGCAGGTAGCGCATCTCGGCGCTGTCGTCGGCCGGCTTGACGAAGGCCAGCGCGGCGGCCTGCTCGTCGCTGAGCGGCAGCGCGAAGCGGTTGCGAAAGGCGATCAGGTCCTCGCGCTCCAGCTTCTTCTGCTGGTGCGTGGTCATGCGGCCCTGGCCGGCCTGGCCCATGCCGTAGCCCTTCTTGGTCTGCGCCAGGATCACCGTCGGCCGGCCGCGCGTGCGCGCCGCCTCGGCGTAGGCGGCGTGGATCTTCACGAGGTCGTGGCCGCCACGCTTCAAGCGGTCGATCTGCTCGTCGCTCAGGCCTTGCGCCAGCGCGGCCAGCGCCGGGTCCTGGCCGAAGAAGTGGTCGCGGTTGTAGCGGCCGTCCTTGGCGGCGAAGGTCTGGAACTGGCCGTCCACCGTGCGCGCGAAGGTGCGCGCCAGCGCGCCTTCGGCATCGCGGGCGAACAGGCCGTCCCAGTCGGAGCCCCACACCAGCTTGATGACGCGCCAGCCGGCGCCTTCGAACAGCGCTTCCAGCTCGTCGATGATGCGGCCGTTGCCGCGCACCGGGCCGTCCAGCCGCTGCAGGTTGCAGTTGACCACCCAGGTCAGGTTGTCGAGCTGCTCGCGCGCGGCCAGCGTCAGCGCGCTCATGCTCTCGGGCTCGTCCATCTCGCCGTCGCCGAACACGCCCCAGACGCGGCGCCGCGCGGTGTCGGCGAGGCCGCGGTGCTGCAGGTAGCGCATGAAGCGCGCCTGGAAGATCGAGCTGATCGGCCCCAGCCCCATCGAGCCGGTGGGGAACTGCCAGAAGTCGGGCATCAGCCAGGGGTGCGGGTAGCTCGACAGCCCGCGCGCGCCGCTGGCCCGCGCGCCCAGCTCCTGCCGGTAGTGCGCCAGGTCCTGCTCGGCCAGCCGGCCTTCGAGAAAGGCGCGCGCATAGACGCCGGGCGCCGAGTGCGGCTGGAAGAACACGAGGTCGCCGGCATCGCCTGGCGCGCCATCGCCGCCGCGGAAGAAGTGGTTGAAGCCGACCTCGAACAGGTCGGCCGCGCTGGCATAACTCGCAATATGGCCGCCCAGTTCGCCGTAGGCCTGGTTGGCGCGCACCACCATCGCCAGCGCGTTCCAGCGCATCAGCGAGGCCAGCCGTTCCTCGATGGCCAGGTCGCCGGGGAAGGGCGCTTGCTGCGCGGGCGCGATGGTGTTGACGTAGGGCGTGCCGCGCGCCGGCTGCCAGCCGATGGCGGGGTCACGCGCGCGCTCGGCCAGCAGGTCCAGCACCTGGCGCACGCGCCGCGGGCCGGCGGCCTGCAGCAGCGAGTCCAGCGCGTCGCGCCACTCGGCGTTTTCCTGCGCGTCTTGCGCATCCTGTGCATCCTGCGCGGCACGGGCCGCCTGGTCGTCCAAGTGTTGCTGGATCGAGTCGTCGCTCATCGTCGCTGCTCCGGTCAAGGCCTCACTGTAGGCGCGGCGGCGCGGCAGATGTGGCCGATGTGGCGCCGGATGCCGTCGCCCGCGGCATAAACTGCTGCGACGATGAACAAGCGCAGCACGAACACCTCTCCATCGAGATCGACATCGAAATCGACACCGCGACCGCCCCCGACACCGGCACCGGCGCTGGACACCATCGACCTGCGCATCCTGCGCGAGCTGCAGGCCGACGCCGGGCTGTCGAACGTGGAGCTGGCGCGGCGCGTGCACCTGTCGCCGTCGCCCTGCCTGGCGCGCGTCAAGGCGCTGGAGCGCGCGGGCCTGATCCGCCAGTACGTGGCGCTGCTCGACGCGCAGCAGCTCGGGTTGCACCTGAACGTCTTCATCTCGATCAGCCTGAAGCAGCAAAGCCGCCAGGCGCTGGAGTTGTTCGAAGCGCGCGTCTGCGCGCGCGACGAGGTGATGGAGTGCTACCTGATGACCGGCGACGCCGACTACCTGCTGCGCGTGGCGGTGCCCGACATCGCGGCGCTGGAGCGCTTCATCCTCGAGCAGCTCTCGCCGATTCCGCAGGTGGAGAAGATCCGCTCCAGCTTCGCGCTCAAGCAGGTGCGCTACAAGACCGCGCTGCCGCTGGGCGGGACTTGAGGCGCGCCGGCGTCGTCAGACCACGCGTTGGCGCTGCCGGCCGAGCGGGCCGCCGACGAGCGCCATCACGTCGCCGCGCTTCAGGAACACCGGGGGCTTGAGCCCCAGGCCGACGCCGGCGGGCGTGCCGGTGACGATCACGTCACCGGGCAGCAGCGTCATGAACTGGCTCAGGTGCGAGACGATCTCGGCCACGCTGAAGATCATGTCGGCGGTGCTGGTCTGCTGGCGCCGCTGGCCGTTGACATCCAGCGTCAGCTCGATCGCCTGCGGGTCGGGCAGCTCGTCGGCGGTCACCAGCCAGGGACCGATGGGGCCGAAGCCGTCGAAGCTCTTGCCCTTGACCCACTGGCCGCTGCGCTTGGCCTGCCAGTCGCGTTCCGACACGTCGTTGGCCAGGCAGTAGCCGGCGACGAAGTCGAGTGCCGAAGCCACCGGCACGCGCTGCGCCTTGGTGCCGATCACCACGCCGAGCTCGACCTCCCAGTCCATCGCCTGCGAGCCTTCGGGCATGGGCACGTCGTCGTCGGGGCCGGCCAGCGAGGTGAGCGCCTTGTTGAACACCACCGGCTCCTTGGGGATCTCCATGCCGGCCTCCTGCGCGTGGCGGCGGTAGTTCAGGCCGATGGCGATGAACTGGCGCACGCCGGCCACCGGCGGCCCCAGGCGCGTGCCGGCCGGCACCTCGGGCAGTTGCTGCAGGTCGACGGCGCGCAAGGCCTTCAGCGCGGCCGGTGCCAGGCGCGCGGGCGTGACGTCGTCGATCAGCAGCGAGAGGTCGCGCAAGCGGCCCTGGGCGTCGACGGCGCCGGGCTTCTCTTGGCCGGGCGGGCCATGTCGCAGCAGTTTCATCGTCGGCTCCTGGTTCGGTTGGGCAGCGGGCTCACAACGGCACCGGCTGCGCCGGCTGGTAGCGCGTCATGCGCTTGGCGATGGTCTTGCGCCAGTCGGCGTAGGGCTCGTAGCCCGGCTGCTCCTGCGCCATCTTGCGCGTCTCGGCGATGATCGCCTCGTCGCTCTGCGACAGGTCCAGCGGGATCAGGAAGGGCTGCGGAAAGTACCAGGGCGTGTCGACGAAGAACTCGAGGTTGTTGCCGTCGGGGTCGTGGCAGTAGATGCTCCAGGCGATGCCGTGGTTGCCGATGAAGATGCTTTGCACGTTCTCGCGCTGGAAGCGCTCGTGCAGCGCGCGCAGCTCGGCCAGCGAGCAGACGCGGAACGAGATCTGGTTGATCACGCTGCCGAACTGCGGGTGGAAGGGGTTGGGCGGCAGGTTGTCGGGCCGGCCGCTGACCAGCACCAGCTGGTGATGGTCCAGCGGGTCGCGCGACAGGAACACCAGGTCCATGCCCATCACCTCGCCGCGGTCGGTGACGGTGAAGCCCAGCACGCGGGTGTAGAAGTCTTCCATCTTCGCCACGTCGCTGCAGGCAAAGCCCATGTGGCTGAACATCAGGTTGGGGGCTTGGGTGGCGGGGGTCGCTGCGGTCGTCTCGCTCATCTTGATGTCTCCGGTGGTGAACGGCGGGGGCGGGTCAATCGACCTCGTACTCGATGTGGCTGAGCCGGCCGTCGAAGCGCGCGGCGGCGTCCTGCACCCGCGCGCGCAAGGCGGCGCGCTCGGGCGAGGCCAGCATGCGTTCGAGGTCGGCGCGGCTGGCGAACTCGACGATGAACTGGCAGGCGATGGCCGGCGGCTCGTCTTCCAGCTTCAGCGGCCAGCAGGCCTTGACGGCGGCCACGCCGGGCAGCGCGCGAAAGGCCGGCAGCAGCGCCAGGATGGCCTGGCGCCAGGCCGTGCCTTCGCCCGGCCGCGGCGTGCCGACCCAGAAGGCGGTGCGGATCAAGCGGGTGTTCATCGGGGGCCTCGCCGTCGACATCAGACCAGCGGCGTGACCATCTGGTCAACGCCGAGCAGCGCCTTGCCGTAGATCTCGATGGCCACCGAGGGCAGCGCCACGGCGTGGCCGGCGGCGGTGTTGGCGTCGCGCCACCAGCGCTGCATGGGGCTGGATTCGGCGAAGCCGCCCGAGCCGTGCGCGGCCATCAGCAGGTTCAGCGCCTCCAGCGAATGGCGGATGCCGTAGGCGGTGTCGCAGCGCATGCGGGCGCGCGCCTTGTGGTCGGGGAAGGTGCCGGCCTCGGCGTGGCGCTGCACCTCGTCGCAGGCGCGGTGGATGTGCAGCTCGGCGGTGTCGATCTTCATCGCCGCTTCGGCCACCTGGATCTGGAACGCCGTGGAGTCCGACTGCCGCGCATAGGTGGTGTAGGTCACCGCGCGCTTGGGCGCCATGGCGACCACGTAGTCGAGCGCGGCGCGCGCCATGCCCAGCTGCGGGCCGGCCAGGATCAGCGCCGCCACCGGCACGAAGGCCTGCGCCGCGCAGACCTCGCTGCCCTTGAACTCGGTCGGGTAGTCCCAGGCCAGGATCTTGGGCACCGAGTACATGCGGTGCTGCGGCACGAACACGTCGTTGGCCACCAGGCAGGCGCTGCCGCTGCCGCGCATGCCCACGGTGTGCCAGGTGTCCTCGATCGTCAGCTCGTGCATCGGGATGTAGGCGATGAACTGGTCGATCACCTTGCCGCTGTCGTCCTGCTCGGTCAATCCGACCAAGCCCCAATCGGCGTGCAGGCAGCCCGAGGCGTAGTACCACTTGCCGGAGACGACGAGGCCGCCTTCGACCGCCTTGCGGTGCGTCTGCGAGCTGGGCGTGAAGACGCCGGCGACGCGCGCCAGCGGCTTGTCCTTGAAGATCTCGTCCTGCGTGCGCGCCGGCAGCAGCGAGGCGAACCAGTTGCACACGCCGATCAGGTTCTGCACCCAGGCCGTGCCGGGGCAGGCCTCGGCCAGCGTGGCGGCCACCGCCACGTGGGTGCGCACCGGCGCGCCGAAGCCGCCGTAGCGCCGCGGCTGCATGATGCGGAACAGGCCCGCCGACTCGATGGCGAGGATGTTCTCCTCGGCGGCGCGGCGCTCGCGGTCGGTCTGCGCGGCGTTCTTGCGCAGCAGCGGCTGCAGGTCGCGCGCGCGGCGCACCAGTTCGTCGCGCTGCGCGGCTTCGTCGAGCAGCAGCGCGGGGTCGTCGTCTCGTTTCATGGTGGGGTCTCCGGGTGGGTGGGGTGGCGTGGGCTGGCGTGGGCTGGCCTTGGGGTCGGGCAGGCGCGCGGCTTACCAGCCGTCGCCGGTGCCTTGCCAGTGCACGGGCGGCTCGTGCGCATGCAGTTGCTTGTAGGCGCCGCCGTAGAAGATCAGCGGCGGGGCTTCGGCGCCGCAGGCCAGGTGCTCGATCTCGCCGATCACCAGCAGGTGGTCGCCCGCGGGGTGGATGTCGACCACGCGCGCCACGGCGTGCGCCAGGCTGCCCTGCAGCAGCGGCACGCCGCCGGGGCTGGCGAAGAAGGGCGGCTGCAGCCGCTCGTCGCGGCGGCCGCCGAAATGCGCGCTCAGGTGCTGCTGGTGCTCGGCCAGGAAGTTGACGCCGTAGCCGTCGCCAAGGCCGACCTGGCCGTTGAACGCCGACTGCCGCCGCACCGACACCAGCACCAGCGGCGGCGTCATCGACACCGACAGGAAGGCGTTGGCCGTCATGCCGGCCGGCGTGCCGTCGGCGCGGCGGTGGCTGATCACGGTGACGCCGGTGGCGAAGCGCCGCATCACGGCGCGGAACAGCGCGGGGTCAACGGTAGCGGCGTCAGCGGCGGTGGCGGTGGCTGGCATGTTCGGTCGGTCGGCGTCTTGATGTGGCGCATTGTTGGAACGCGGGCGCCGCCGCGCCACGCAGACATTCCATGCGTCGGAACGCCGAAGCGTCACGGTGACGTTTCGTCAATGCGGCTGCGACAATGGAGCGCATGCGAGCGGGGCGCCGACCCCGCCGCCGGAGATTGGAGACAAGGCATGGACGCGCCTCGGCAGTCCCCGTTGCCGCCGCCGCCGGCGGTGGCCGACCACCGCGTGGCGCTGGCGCAGCGCAAGCGCGAGCAGATGCGCCGGCGCATCCTCGAAGCGACGATGCAGGTCTTCGCGCGCGTCAACGACGACGCGCCGGTGATCGAGGACGTGGTGCGCGAGGCCGACATCGCGCGCGGCACCTTCTACAAGCACTTCAGCTCGCTCGACCAGGCGCTGGTGGCCGCCGGCAGCGCGGCCAACGACCGCATGATTGCCGACATCCTGCCGCTGTACGACTGCCTGAAGGAGCCGTGGCAGCGCTCGTCGGTGGGCTTTCGCGTCTACATGGTGCGCGCGCTGCAGGACCCGAAGTGGGCGCTGTTCGTCTCGCGCATGGACGCCTGGTCGCACGAGTCGCTGATCACGCGCTACATGCAGGACGACTTCCGCCGCGGCCAGGCGCTGGGCCAGTTCGAGCTGGACGACGTGGCCGCCGCGGTCGACTTCTTCAAGGGCGCCTCGTCGGGCGGCGTCTACGCCATCAGCCGCGGCGTGGCCGACCCCGACGCCTACATGGACCAGGCCGTGCGCATGGCCTTGCGCTCGCTCGGCTGCACGCCCGAGCTGCGCGAGCGCGGCGTCGCCTTCTCGCGCAAGCACCTGGCCGACTGGCGCAACGGCGAGCGCTCGGCCTGGACGCCGCTGTGAGCGGGGCCGGGCCGCGCGCGCCTCAGCAGCGCGGCGGCGGCGGCGCGGCGGTCGACGGGTCCTGCAGCAGCATCTGCACGTTGCCCAGCGTGCGCTCGGCGAAGCCGCCTTCGCAATAGCTCAGGTAGAAGTGCCACAGGCGCAGCAGCGCCTCGGGGTAGCCGCGCTCGCGCACCGCGCCGGCGTTGGCCAGCAGCCGTTCGCGCCAGGCGGCCAGCGTGGTGGCGTAGTGCGGCCCGATGTCTTCCAGGTCGACCAGGCGCAGCCCCGAGGCGCGCACGATGGACGCGGTGAGCGCGCCCACCGACGGGATGCAGCAGCCGGGGAAGACGTGGCGCTTGATGAAGTCCACCGAATCGCGCGCCGCGGCGTACTGGCGGTCGTCGATCGTGATGGCCTGCAGCGCCATCGTGCCGCCGGGCGCCAGCAGCGCCTGGCAGCGGCCGAAGAAGGTGTCGAAGTACTGGTGGCCGACGGCCTCGATCATCTCCACCGACACCAGCTTGTCATAGCGGCCTTGCAGCTCGCGGTAGTCGGCCAGCAGCAGCGTGATGCGGTCGCCGAGGCCGGCTTCGGCGATGCGCTGCTGCGCCAGCGCATGCTGCTGGCGCGAGATCGTGGTGGTGGTGACGCGGCAGCCGTGGTGGCGCGCCGCGTGCAGCGCCAGCGCGCCCCAGCCGCTGCCGATTTCCAGCAGGTGGTCGCCGGGCCGCAGGGCCAGCTTGCGGCACAGCCGCTCCAGCTTGGCGTGCTGCGCCTGCTCCAGCGTCAGGCCCGGCGTCTCGAACAGCGCGCACGAATAGGTCAGCGTCGGGTCGAGGAACAGCTCGAAGAAGTCGTTGCCGATGTCGTAATGCGCGGCGATGTTGCGGCGGCTGCCGCGCCGCGTGTTGCGCGCCAGCGCGTGCAGGCCGCGCCGCGTCCAGTCGGCCAGGCGCGGCCAGCCGCCGCCGTCCAGGCCGTCGAGCACGCCGCGGTTGACGAGCAGGATGCGCACCAGCGCCGTCAGGTCGTCGGCCTGCCAGTCGCCGGCCATGAACGATTCGCCGGCGCCGACCGAGCCGCCGAACGCCGCCTCGGCGTAGAAGCGCCGGTCGCGCACCTGCAGCGTGGCGTGCAGCGTGCAGCGCGCGCTGGCGCGGCCATAGGTTTCGCGGCCGCTCGGGTCGACCACGGTGATGCGGCCATGCTCGATCTGCGCCAGCCGGCCGCGCAGCAGCCGCTCGGCGCCGCCGTCGAACCAGCGCTCCAGCGGCCGCCGGCGCGCGCCCTCGGCGTCGTTGCGGATCGAGCGGGCGCGGTCGGCCAGGGTGGCGGCGTCGGGTCTCATGGTCGGTCTCCGGGAAGGGCGGGGTGGTCGTGCACCGGCACGCGCTTGAGCCACAGGCGCAGCGCCTGCCAGTGGATGGCGGCCGTCACCTGCGCCGTCATCAGCGGAAAGCGCAGCAGCGCGGCGGCCAGCGCCGCGCCGCCGATGGCCCGGCGCTGCAGCGCCAGCGTGGCGCCGAACACCGGCGCCGCGCCGGCGGCCGCGCCCTGGCGGCGCAGCGCCATGTGCACCGCCAGCGCGGGGCCCGGCGTGCTCAACCGCCAGTGGTAGGCGAGGTCCATCGGATGAAAGGGCGAGACGTGCATCGCCTTGTCGCTGCGCGCCAGCAGCCAGGGCGCACCGGGCCCGGCCTGCTGGCGCAGCACGTAGCAATGGCGCTCGCCCCAGGGGATGTTGTTGACCTCGGCGACCACGGCTTCCAGCTCGCGGCCGGCGGCGTCGAAGCAGTAGTAGAAGCTGACCGGGTTGAAGCCGTAGCCGAAGTAGCGCAGGTGCGTCAGCAGCCGCACCGGGCCGGCCGGGCGATGGCCGCCGTCGCGCGCCACCAGGTCGCGCACGGCCTGGTCCAGCGGCTGCGCGGGGTCGCCCAGGTGGTCGCGGCGGTCGAAGCGCGCCGGCGCCGGGCGTTCGACCGACCACAGCCAGCGGCCGCGGAACACCTGGTCCAGCTCGGCCAGGTCGAGGTAGAGCATGAACAGCCGGTAGCGGAAGGCATGCGGCCGCGGCGCCAGCCGCCGGTGGTCAAGCCACCCGTGGTAGATCGCGCTGTTCATGGGGGTTGCGGGCGGCGTCGAAGCGCTGCAGTGCCATCAGCGCGCTGACCACGCCGTCTTCATGGAAGCCGTAGCGCCAGTAGGCGCCGCAGTAGTGGGTGCGGCCTGGCGTGAGGGGCCCGAGCGTCGCCAGCGGTGCGCCGCTGATTTCCGCATGGCGCTGCTGCGCGGCGACGGCGGCGGTGGTGAAGAGCGGGTGCGCGTAGGTGATGCGGCGCAACACGCGCCGCGGGTCGATGGCCTGCGCGCCGGCATTGAGCGTCACGCACCAGGTGTGGCGCGATCGCAGGCCCTGCAGGATGTTCATCTGGTAGGTCAGCGCCACGCGCGGCGCCGCGCCCGGCAGCACGTGGTAGTTCCAGGCCGCCCAGGCGCGGCGCGCGCGCGGCAGCAGCGCGGTGTCGGTGTGCAGCACGGCCTCGTTGCGCTGGTAGGCGAAGGCGCCCAGCACCTCGCGCTCGGCCGGCGAAGGGTCGGCCAGCAGTTGCAGCGCCTGGTCGGCATGGCAGGCCAGGAAGACGTGGTCGAAGCGCTCGGCGCTGCGGCCGCGCAACTGCAGTTGCACGCCGTCGCCCAGGCGCCGCACGTGCTGCACGGGGCTGTTCAGGCGGATGCGGTCGCGCCACGGCGCGATCAGCCGCTCGACGTAGCGCGCCGAGCCGCCGCGCACCACGCGCCAGGTCGGCCGGTCGTTGACGCTCAGCATGCCGTGCTGGTGCAGGAAGCGCACGAAGAAGCGGGCCGGAAAGTCGAGCATCAGCGCCGGGTCGGTCGACCAGATGGCCGCGCCCATCGGCACCAGGTAGTCGCTGACGAAGCGGCCGCCGAAGCCATGCTCGCGCAGCAGCTCGCGCAGCGGCGTCTCGGCGCCGCCTTGCTGCAGCCACTGCGGCGCCACGCGGTGGAAGCGCAGGATCTCGGCCAGCATGCCGATGAACGAGGGCCGCAGCAGGTTGCGCCGCTGCGCGAACAGGCCGCCGAGCGAGCTGCCGTTGTATTCCAGCCCGCGCGCGTCGTTGCGCACCGAGAAGCTCATCGAGCTGGGCTGCGAGGCGACGCCCAGCTCGTCGAGCAGCGCGACGAAGTGCGGGTAGGTGCGGTCGTTGAAGACGATGAAGCCGGTGTCGACGTGCTGCACCTCGTCGCCCAGCTCGATGCGGTGCGTGTGCGCGTGGCCGCCGACGTGGGCGTCGGCCTCGAACATCGTGATGCGGTGGCCGGCGGCGTGCAGCCGGTGCGCGGCCACGTTGCCGGCGATGCCGCTGCCGACGATGGCGATGGCAAGCGGCCGCGTCATCGCCGCGCCTCGCGCACGGCGGCCGGCACCGGCTTGAGGTCGCGCACCAGGCCCAGCGCGGCCAGCGCGCGCAGGCCCCACCAGGTGAGGTCGATCTCCCACCAGTAGAAGCCCTGGCGCGCCGCCGCCGGGTAGTGGTGGTGGTTGTTGTGCCAGCCTTCGCCGAAGGTCAGCAGCGCCAGCCAGGCGTTGTTGCGCGAGGCGTCGCGCGTCGCGTAGCGGCGGCTGCCGTAGCGGTGCGCCAGCGAGTTGATGCTGAAGGTGGCGTGGTACAGCGCCACGGTCGAGACGCAGAAGCCCCACACCACGAACTGCGCGCCGCCCGCCGCCCACAGCGCGGCCACCAGCGCCAGCGGCGCCAGCGCGTCCCAGCGGTCGATGAAGCGCAGCTCGGGGTAGCGCGCCCACGAGCGCACCAGCTCGCTGCGCACCGCGAAGTTCTCGCGCGCCATGAACCAGCCGAGGTGGCTCCAGGCGAAGCCGTGGCGCAGCGCGGAATGGCTGTCGGCCGGCTCGTCGGCATGCACGTGGTGGTGGCGGTGGTGCGAGGCCCACCACAGCGGCCCGCGCTGCGCCGCCGACGCGCCCAGCAGCGCAAACGCGAACTGCAGCGCGCGCCCGGTGCGAAAGGCCTGGTGCGCGAAGTAGCGGTGATAAAAGCCCGTGATCGCGAACATGCGCAGCGCATACAGCGCCAGCGCCACCGCCACCGCCTGGGCGCTGACGCCCACCCAGGGCACCAGCAGGCAGCCGGCGTGGATGGCGATGAAGGGCAGCTGGCGCAGCCAGTCGATGCGGCGCGGCGCGCCCGCCGCGCTTGCCGGCGCATGGCCGTCGAACCAGGCGCGCAGGCTGGCGGCCAGCCGGCGGAGCACGGCCACGCTCATGGACGCGGCCTCCCCGGCACGAAGGCGTTGGTGCGGCGCGCATAGTCGGCATAGGCGCTGCGCTGCTGGCCGAGGTGCGCTTCCAGCAGCGGCACGCCCGAGACCTTGAGCAGCAGCAGCGTCATCAGCAGCGGCGAGACCACGCTCCACCAGCCGCCGCCGGCCGCCGCCACCAGCCAGGCGCCCCACCAGACGCAGCATTCGCCGAAGTAGTTGGGGTGGCGCGAATAACGCCACAGTCCGCTGTCCAGCACGCGGCCGCGCTGCGCCGGGTCGGCCCGGAAGCGCGCGAGCTGCCGATCGGCCAGCGCCTCGAAGGCGATGCCGAAGGCCATCAACGCCAGGCCGATGCCGTCCAGCATCCGCCAAGGCGCGGCGCTGGCCGCCGCGGCCATCAAGGGCCAGGCGACCACCCAGCCCAGCAACGCCTGCAGCGCGAACACCAGCCACAGGCTCTTGAGCCCGAAGTGCGGCTGGTGGCGCGCGCGCATGGCCTGGTAGCGCGGGTCTTCGGGCCGCCCGCGCGCGCGCCAGGCGAGGTGCAGCGACAGCCGCAGCGCCCAGACCAGCGCCAGCGCCAGCAGCGGCCCGGCGCGCGGCCCGGTCTCGTGCGGCAGCGCCGCCGCGGCCACGGCCGCCGGCAGCCAGACCAGGAACGACCAGGCGATGTCGACGATGCTCACGTCGCGCAGCGGCAGGCTGGCCAGCCAGACCGCGAAGGCCAGGCCAGCGCCGGCGGCCAGGCCCAGCAAGGCGGCGGCGGCCGTCATCGGCGCGGCTCGAACAGGTAGTGCGCCACCCACCAGGCCTGTCCGCGCTCATAACCGAACAGCTCGGCGCACGACAGGAAGAACAGCCGCCAGCGCATCCACCACAGGCCGGCCTGTTCCGCCCCATAGGTGGCGGCCAGCAGCGGCCAGACCTCGGCGCGGCGCGCGTCCAGGTTGTCCAGCCAGGCCTGCGCGGTGCGCGCGTAGTGGCTGCCGTCCCAGCGCCAGCGCGAGACCAGGCGCAGGTCGTCCTGCAGGCGCAGCGCGAGGTCGTCGCTGGGCATCATGCCGCCGGCGAAGAAGTGGCGCGCCATCCAGTCGGAGCCGTCGCGGTCTTCGAAGGCGTAGGGCGTGCTCCGGTGCACGAACACGTGCATGAAGAAGCGCCCACCGGGCCGCAGCCAGCCGGCCACGCGGCGGAACATCTCCGGCCAGTTGCGCAGGTGCTCGAACATCTCCACCGAGACCACGCGGTCGAAGCGCTCGCCGTCGGGCGGGCTGAAGCCGGCGACGTTGGCGGTGATGACCTGCAGGTTGGCCAGGCCGCGGCGCCGCGCCTCGGCCTCGATGTGTTCGCGCTGCGAGTGCGAGTTCGACAAGGCCGTGATGCGGCTGGCCGGAAAGTGCTCGGCCATCCACAGCGACAGCGAGCCCCAGCCGCAACCCAGTTCCAGCACGCGCTGGCCGTCGGCCAGGCCGGCGCGGCTGCAGGTGGCGTCCAGCGCGGCGGCCTCGGCGTCGTCGAGCCGCTGCACGCCCGGCGGCCACCAGGCCGAGCTGTACTTGCGGTGCCGCCCCAGCACCTGGGCGAAGAAGGCGGCCGGCAGCTCGTAGTGCTGTTCGTTGGCCTTCTCGGGCAGCAGCGCGACCGGCGCTTCGCGCATCGCGGCGACGAAAGCCTCGCTGCGCGCGGCGGCCGCGTCGGCATCGCCGGCGTCGATCTCGGCCAGCCGCTGCTGCAACAGCCGCCGGATGCCGCGGCGGACCAGGCGGTCGGGCACCACGCCGCGCTCGGTGAAGGCCAGGGCAAGCTGGGACATGGGCGGGCTCCTCGGCGGTGGCGGTTCTTGTCGGGCCGTCGTGCGGCCCATCGTTGAGGGCTTCTACGCGCGCGCGCTGGAATCGGATCACCGCCGTCCGCGGCCGTGATCCAATCGGCCATGGACCGCGTACAAGCGCGCATGGGGCGCGTAAGTCCATCCTGCTGGCGTCCGGCCACCGTGCCGGCGCGCTGGCGCGCGGTTCCGCCTCGCCTGGGCATCGTGACTGCCGCCGACCAACCGATGCCGCCGCTGCCGACCACCGACGAGCTTCACCAATGGCTGCAGGCCGTCGCCGAGCGCGGCGACCGCGGCGCCTTCGCCGCGCTGTTCCGCCATTTCGCGCCGCGGCTGAAAGGCTTTCTCGTGCGCTCGGGCTGCAGCGAGGCGCTGGCCGAGGAACTGGTGCAGGAAGCGATGGTGCAGTTGTGGCGCCGCGCCGCCTCGTTCGACCCGGCGCGCGCGCGGCTCTCGACCTGGCTCTATACCATCGTGCGCAACCTGCGCATCGACCAGCAACGCCGCCTGGCCGCCCGCCCTGGCGCCGAGGCGGCGACCGACGACGACGCGGCCGACGACGGCTTCGACGCGCTGGGCGGCGACGCCGCGCTGCAGCCCGAGGCGCAGTTGCTGGCCGCGCAGCGCGAGCGCAAGCTGCGCCGCGCGCTGGCCGCGCTGCCGCCCGAGCAGGCGCAGGTGCTGCGGCTGTCGTTCTACGAAGAGCACGCGCATCCGGCGATCGCCCGCGACCTGGGCATTCCGCTGGGCACGGTGAAGTCGCGCATCCGGCTGGCGGTGGCGCAACTGCGGCGCCTGCTCGACGGGCTCGAACCATGATCGACCGATGATCCACCACCACCCCGCCGACGACCTGCTGCTGGCGCACGCCGCCGGCCGGCTGCGGCCCGGCCCGGCGCTGCTGCTGGACGTGCACCTCGAAGGCTGCGCCGACTGCCGCCGACAACGGCAGTTGCTGCACGCGGTGGGCGGCGCGCTGATCGAAGACGCCGAACCGCTGACGCTGGCGCCCGAAGCCTGGGCGCGCACGCTGGCGCGCATCGACGCCGGCGGGCCGCCGCCGGCGCCACGCTCCGCGGCCGGTGTCAGGGCGGGCCCCGGCGCGCCGGGCGGCGGGGCGCTGGCGCCGCCGGCCGGCATGAACTGGCCGCAAGCCTTGCGTGCCTGCCGCAGCGGCGGCTGGCGCTGGATGGGCCCCGGCATGCGCTTCGCGCGGCTGACGCTGCCGGCCGATCCGCAGGCCGGGCTTTTGCTGCTGCGCATCGGCCCCGGGCGCAGCCTGGCGCGCCACGGCCACGACGGGATGGAACTCACCCAGGTGCTGCACGGCCGCTTCGACGACGGCCGCAGCGGCTTCGGCCCCGGCGACTTCGACGCCACCGATGACACGGTGCGCCACCAACCGGTGGTGCAGCCGGGCGGCGAATGCGTGTGCCTGGCCTACGTGGAACGGCGGCTGCGCTTCGAGGGGCGCGTGGCGGCCTGGATCGGCGGCTGGGTCGGGCTGTAGTCAGGCCGAGACCGCTCTTGGCGGCACGAAGCGGCGCAGCGCGGCATGGGCCGCCGCGGCGCTGGCTGCGGTGACGAAAGCGCCCCAGGCCAGGTCGACCAGCGTCACGCTCCACGGCCAGCCGCGCAGCGTGGCCTGGTTGGTCAGGTCGTAGGTGGCATAGGCCACCAGCCCGAAGGCGGCGCCGCGCACCGCGGCGGCGCGAACGCCGGCGGCCGGCAGCACCGCGAACCCGGTGACGCCGGCCAGGTAGATCACGTAGAAGGCGGCGGCCGCCCGCACGTCGAAACCGGCCTGCATCAAGTGGCCGATCGCCGGGCGGTACAAGCGCTCGGCCATCGTCACCAGCCACAGCGCATCGAGCGCCAGGAAGGCCACGGCGCCGGCGGCGTAGGCGACGGCGAAAGCGCTCGCAGATGGGCGCGTGGCAGGCTGCTGGTGCTGCCGTGGTGGCGGCGGTGGTCGTGGGGTCATCGGCGCTGGTCCATTCCGAAGCCGCGCGGCCATCGCGCCGCGCTGCGGCTTGTACGCAGCGCGCGTGGCGGCGGATCACGGCAAACTCGGCCCGACCCGAATCCAGCCCCGAACACCACGCGACCCCATGGCCTTGGCACCACCGATCAAGATCGCCGCCGCCTACTTGCGCGGCGGCACCAGCAAGGGCGTGTTCTTCCGCCTCGCCGACCTGCCCGAGCGCTGCCGCGTGCCCGGCGCCGCGCGCGACCGGCTGCTGCTGCGCGTGCTCGGCAGCCCCGACCCCTACGGCAAGCAGATCGACGGCATGGGCGGCGCGACCTCGTCGACGTCGAAGGCGGTCATCGTTTCGCCGTCGACGCGGCCGGGGCACGATGTCGACTACCTGTTCGGCCAGGTCGCGATCGACCGGCCGGCCGTCGACTGGTCGGGCAACTGCGGCAACCTGTCGGCCGCGGTGGGGCCTTTCGCCATCGCCGGCGGCCTGCTGCCGCCGCCGCGCGTCCCGCGCGACGGCCTGTGCAGCGTGCGCATCTGGCAGGCCAACATCGGCAAGACCATCGTCGCTCACGTGCCGATGAGCGACGGCCAGGTGCAGGAGGCCGGCGACTTCGAGCTCGACGGCGTGACCTTTCCGGCGGCCGAGCTGCGGCTCGAATTCATCGACCCGGCCGATGAAGGCGAGGGCGCCATGTTCCCCACCGGCCGCGTCGTCGACACGCTCGACGTGCCCGGCATCGGCACGCTGCCCGCGACGCTGATCAACGCCGGCATCCCGACGATCTTCGTGAACGCGCGCGACATCGGCTGCAGCGGCACCGAACTGCAGGCTGCGATCAACGACGACCCGCAGGCGCTGGCGCGCTTCGAAGCCATCCGCGCGCAAGGCGCGCTGCAGATGGGGCTGATCGGCGACCTGGCCGAAGCCGCCGCGCGCCAGCACACGCCGAAAATCGCCTTCGTCGCGCCGCCGGCCGACTACACCGCATCGAGCGGCCGGCCCGTGAAGGCCGCCGACATCGACCTGCTGGTGCGCGCGCTGTCGATGGGCAAGCTGCACCACGCGATGATGGGCACCGCGGCGGTGGCCATCGCCGCGGCGGCGGCGGTGCCCGGCACGCTGGTCAACCTGGCGGCCGGCGGCGGCCCGCGCGGCGCCGTGGGCTTCGGCCACCCGTCGGGCAGCTTGCGCGTCGGCGCCGAGGCCAAGCAGGTCGACGGCCGCTGGGTCGTCACCAAGGCCGTGATGAGCCGCAGCGCGCGCGTTCTGATGGCGGGTTATGTAAGCGTACCGAGCGACAGCTTCTGAGCCGCCGGGCCCCGGCGGGTCGGCGGGTCGGCCGGTCGGCCGCTCAGGCCTGCAGCAGCGCGCGCAGGGTCGCCGCGCCGAGGTGCTCGTCGATGAAGTCGGCCAGGCCGTCGAAGCGCTCGTCCAGCGTGCGCACCGCGCGGCCGAACAGCGCGTCCAGCACGGCCGCGTCTTCGAACAGGCCGTGCGCGGCGATGCCCAGCACGCTGCCGCGCTGCCAGCCGATGGCCTGGCCATCAGCATCGAACAACACCGGCACGGCGGTGGCGTCCAGCGCTGCGGTGCGGCCGCAGCGGATCTCGTAGGCCGGCAGCGCAAGGCTCGACAAGCGCTGCCAAGGCGCGGCCAGCGCGCTGCCAAAGCGCACCGGCGCCGCGCGCAAGCGCTTGGGCGCCGCGTAGCGCGTGGCCAGCGGCAGCAGGTCCAGGCCCGGCAGCGGGCCATGCGGCTGGCCGTCGGCGCCTTCGGGGTCGTCCAGCACGCGGCCCAGCATCTGCAGGCCGCCGCAGATGCCCAGCAGCGGCCGGCCGCGGCGCGCATGCGCTGCGATCGCCTCGGCCAGGCCGTGCGCGCGCAGCCATTCGAGGTCGCCGCTGACCTGCTTGGAGCCGGGCAGCACGATCCAGTCGGCACCGTCAAGCTCGGCCGCATGGCGCGCCCAGCGCAGCCGCGCGGCGCCGGCCAGCGGCTGGAACTCGTCGACGTTGCTCAGGTGCGGCCAGGCGATCACGGCCACCCGCGGCCCTTGGCCCGCAGCCGGGAGGGTCTGTTGATCTTGAGCGTTAGCCTTCGGCGGCGCCTGCAAACCGTCTTCGTCGGGCAGGCCGTGCTCGCGCCACATCGGCAGCACGCCCAGCAGCGGCACGCCGGTCAGCGCGCGCAGTTGCTCCGGGCCGGGCGCCAGCAGCGCGGCGTCGCCGCGGAACTTGTTCAGTACGAAGCCGGCCAGCGCGCCGCGCAGGTCGTCGGGCAGCAGCGCCCAGGTGCCGTGCAGGTGGGCGAAGGCGCCGCCGCGGTCGATGTCGGCCACCAGCAGCGCGCGCAATGCGCCGCGCTCGCGCGCCCAGCGCGCGCTGCCGAGGTTGACGAAGTCCTGCGGTGCCAGGTTGATCTCGGCCGGCGAGCCGGCGCCTTCGATCACCAGCACCTCGTGCCGCGCAGCCAGGCGCTCGAAGCTCTGGCGCGCGGCGGCTGCCAGCGTCGCGCTGCGCTCGCGCCACGGCCGCCGGGATAACGCGGCATCGGCGCGGCCTTGCAGCACCACCTGGCTGGCGGTGTCGCGCTCGGGCTTCAGCAGCACCGGGTTCATGTCGACCTGCGGCGGCTGGCGCGCCGCCAGCGCCTGGAAGTACTGCGCCGAGCCGATCTCGCCCACGCCGCCGTCGGGCGCCGGCACCACGCGCGCGTTGTTGCTCATGTTCTGCGCCTTGAACGGCGCCACGTCCAACCCCTGGCGCGCGGCCCAGCGGCACAGCGCGGTGGCCAGCAGGCTTTTGCCGGCGCCGCTGCTGGCGCCCCAGACCATCAGGGCGGTTCTCAATCGGGTTCCAGCGCCAGCGCCACGCGCGGGCGGCCGGCGGCGTCGGGCTCGATGCGGATGGCGCCGCCGAATACGCGTACCAGCGTGGCCTGCACGGCGGCGTCGGTGGGCGCGCCGGCGGCCAGCAGGTGGCCATCGGCCAGCACCAGCAGGCGGTCGGCCTGCAAGGCGATGGGCAGGTCGTGCAGCACGGTCAGCACGCCGCGCGGCTGCGCCGCGTCCTGCGCCAGGCGGCGAAACAGCCGCGCCAGCGCCACCTGGTGCGGCGCGTCGAGGTGCGTGGTGGGTTCGTCCAGCAGCAGCAGCGGCGCCTCGGTGGCCAGCACGCGTGCCAGCAGCACGCGCTGGCGTTCGCCGCCCGACAGTTCGTGCAGCCGGCGGCCGCGCCAGGCGCTGCATTCGGTCAACGCCATCGCGCGGTCGACCGCGGCGCGGTCGGCGGCGCCAGGCGTGCCGAGCAGGCCCAGGTGGGCGATGCGGCCCAGCTCGACGGTCTCGCGCACGCTCAGCTCGCCGCTCACGTCGCCTTGCTGCGCCAGCCAGGCCAGGCGGCGGGCGCGCACGGCGGGCTTGACGGCGCCGAGGTCCTGCCCGTCCAGCAGCACGCGGCCGCCGTGCGGCGGCTGCAGCCCGGCCAGCGTGCGCAGCAGCGTGGACTTGCCGGCGCCGTTGGGCCCGACCAGCGCCGTCCAGCCGGCGCCGAGCTCCAGGCTCACGCCTTGCAGCACGTCGCGCCGGCCCAGGCGCACGCGCAGCTCGCGGGCCTGCAGTGCCGGCGTGGCGATAGCAGTGGCGGTGGCGGTCATGGCGTGGCGCGCTGCCGCAGCAGCCGGAACAGATAGCCGCCGCCCAGCACCGCGGTGACCACGCCCACCGGCAGCTCTTCGGGGGCGACCAGCGCGCGGGCCAGCACGTCGGCCGCCAGCAGCAGCGCGGCGCCCATCGCGGCGCTGGCCAGCAGCAGCCAGCGGTGCGGACCGGGGGCGTGGCGGCGCACCAGGTGCGGCGCCACCAGGCCGACGAAGGCCACCAGCCCGGCCTGCGAGACGGCCAGCGCCGTGCCGAGGCTGAGCATCAGCACCAGCGCCAGGCGGATGCGCGCCAGGTCGAGGCCCAGGCTGCGGGCGCTGTCCTCGCCCAGCGTCAAGGCGTCCAGCGCGCGTGCATAACGCGATACGAGAACGGTCAGCAGGAGCAGGCCGCCGGCCATCAGCGCCAGCGCGTCCCAGCCCAGGAAGCTGGTGCTGCCCAGCAAGAACGCCTGCTTGCCGCGCAACGCCTCGGGCGAGGCGACGGTGACGAGGTCGCTCACCGCGCCCAGCAGCACGCCCACCACCACGCCGGCCAGCAGCAGGCGCAGCGTGTGCACGGCGCCGCGGGCCAGGCTCAGCGTCATCGCCACGCCGGTGAGGGCGCCGACGAAGGCGGCGGTGACCAGGCCCACGCGCTCGATCCAGGCCACGGTGGCCAGGCTGATGGCGCCGCCGCCGGCGGCCGCGGCGGCCAGCACCAGCACCACGCCCAGGCCGCCGCCGCTGGCGCTGCCCAGCAGGTAGGGGTCGGCCAGCGGGTTGCGGAACAGGCCTTGCGCGATGGCGCCGGCCAGCCCCAGCAGCGCGCCGACCAGCGCCGCGCCCAGCGTGCGCGGCGCGCGGATCTGGCCCAGCAGCAGCGCGGCGTCGGGGCCTTGCAGGTCGGCCCACAAGGCGCGCGGCGAGAAGCCGGCGGCGCCGGTGGCCAGCCCGGCCAGCAGGCCCAGCGCGAGGGCGATGGCCAGCCAGCCGGCCAGGCGGCGGCGGCGCTGCGCGTCGCTCGCCTCGCCGAGCATGCCTTGGTGGGCCAGCCAGGTCATCCGCTCGCTCAGGTCAAACGTTGGCGGCCAGCGGCGCCGTCAAGGCGGCGTCCAGCGCAGCGCCAGTTGCGCGCTGCGGCCGGCGCTGGCGTAGGCGCGGGCCAGTTCGTAGGCTTTGTCGCCGGCGTTGTCGATGCGCGCCTGCAGGCTCAAGCCCGCCGTCAGCCGGGTGCTGGCGTAGAGGTTGACCAGCGCGTAGCCGCCCAGCGGCTGCGTGTTGGCGGCGTTCTCGTAGCGGCGGCCGGCGGCCTGCACTTCGGCGCCGAGGGTCCAGCCGGCCAGCGGCGCCTCGGCGCCGAGCGTGGCCAGGCGCCGGGCGCGGCGCGGCAGGATCTTGTCGGTGTCGGCGTTGCGCGGGTCGTGCCAGTCGAGCGAGCCGCGCAGCGTGACGCCGGCCACTTGCGTGCGGCCGGCCAGCGTGGCGCCCTTCAGCTCGGCGCGGCCGACGTTGACATAACAGCCATACAAGTCGGCACAAGGCCCCGGCGGGCCGAAGGCGATGAGCTGGCTGACCTTGTTGCGCCAGGCCGTAAGGCTGGCCTCGCTGGCGGCGGCCGGCGTCCAGCGCAGGGCCAGTTCGACGTTGCGCCCGCTCTCGGGCACCAGCGCCGGGTTGCCGTAGGCGCTGAAACGCTGGTACAGCGTGGGCGCGCGAAACGAGGTGGCCGCCGATGCCGTCAGCCGCCATTGCGGCACGAAGGCCCAGCCCCAGGCCAGGCTGCCGGTGGTCTTGCCGCCGAACTCGCTGTCGTCGTCGTGGCGCAGGTGGGCCTGCAGGCCATGTTCGCGGTCGGCGCCGAAGTCGCCGCGCCAGCCGAGCGCGACGGCGTCCTGGTGGCGCTTGCCTTGCAGCGTGGCCGTGTAGGCGGTGGCGGGGTTGAGCAACTCGTCCTCGCGCCGCTCCAGCGTGGCGGTGACGAGGTTGCGGCCCAGGCGCTGCTCGTGCTGCAGCGTCAGGTTGCGCAGCGTGGTCTCGGTGCGGTAGAAGTCCGGCCGCGATTCGTAGGTGCTGTCGGTCTGGCCGAACTGCAGCCGCGTCGATGCCTGGTTATTCCAACGGCCTTGCCAGGCCAGGCTGCCGCTGCGCAGCGATTGCTCGCTCCAGTCGTCGAAGCCGGGCGTGAAGCCGTCGTACTGCGCTTTCAGGCGGCTGGCCAGCAGCGAGGCGTCGATGCGGTGCACGGCGTCGAACTGCCAGCCGGCGCGCGCCTGCAGCGAGCTGCGGCGCCAGCCGTCGTCGTCTTCGCTGTGGGCGCCGGCGGCCGGCGTGCGCGAATCGAAGCCGTCGCTGCGGCCGTGGGCGGCGGACAGCGAATAGTCGAGCCCCTGCGCCGCGCCGCTGATGCCGGCCTGCAGCTGCGCCGTGCCGTACGAGCCCGCCACCAGCGACGCCCAGGGCCTGGCCGCGCCCTGGCCGCGGCGGGTGAAGAGCTGCACCACGCCGCCGACGGCGTCGGAGCCGTAGATCGCGGCGGCCGGGCCGCGCAGCACCTCGATGCGGTCGATCTGCTCCAGCGGGATCTGCTCCCACAGCGCGCCGCCGACGGCCTGCGAGTCGACGCGCACGCCGTCGATGAAGACGGCGGTGTGGCGGTTCTCGGCGCCGCGGATGAAGACGCCGGTGGTGGCGGCGGGGCCGCCGCTGCGCGAGATCTCGATGCCGGGCAGCCGCGCCAGCAGGTCGGCCACGGCGACGGCGCCGCTGCTTTCGATGGCGGCGCGGTCGACCACCGAGAAGTCGGCCAGCACCGACGACAGCGGCTGCGCCGTGCGGTTGGCGGTGACGACCACGGTGTCGGGCGCCGGCTGGGCCGGCGCCGGCGTGGCGGCGATCAAGCCAATGACGGGAACGAAGGGAACGACGGCGGCGGCCAGCGTGTGCCGCGCACGAGCGGGAGAAAACGAAGTCATGGAGGAAAAAGGACAGACCGATCGCGCTCGTCCGCTTCCCCGCGGCTTGCGCCCCACGGCGCGCCGCGCTGCATCGAGCGCGGGCACGCCACCTCGTTGGCCGGTATCCGGGCTGACGGACAGGACCCGTGACGCCTTCCCGGGGCGGCAGCGCGCAAAGCAGCGCTGCTGCATCCAGTGGCTTCGTGTCACGGGACTGAAGCGCGGCGGCAGCCGCGCTTCCATCCGCTTACCGTTGCGGGGGCAGCTCAGGTTAGGCTGCGGCCGCCGTGGCGGGCTGCGGGCCTCCCTGATTCCCGTTGAACCGTCTCAGCTGAACGCCTCGACGAGCACCAACGCGGCCATGTTAACCGACGCGCCTCAGGCCGCCGGCGGCGCGAGGTCCAGTTCCACCCGGTTGCGGCCCTTGCTCTTGGCGCGGTAGAGCGCGGCGTCGGCGCGTTCGAGCAGCGAGGCCTGCGTGTCGCCCGGCCGGTAGGCGGTGGCGCCGATCGACACGGTGACGCGCAATGCGGCCGGTTGCTCGATGGCCAGTTGCTCGATGCCGGCGCGCAGCCGTTCGCAGGCGACGCCGGTGGCCGGCGTCGACACCGGCGACAACAGCACGACGAACTCTTCGCCGCCGTAGCGGGCGATGTAGTCCGAGCGCCGCAGGCTGGCCTGGATCGCCTGGGCGACGCCGCTCAACACCTGGTCGCCGGCGAGGTGGCCATGCTCGTCGTTGATGCGCTTGAAGTGGTCGATGTCGACCATCAGCGCGAGAAAGGTCGTCGACGTGCGCTCGCAGCGGGCGATCTCGCGCGCCAGCGTCTCCACCAGGTGGTGGCGGTTGAAGACGCCGGTGAGCGCGTCGTGCTGGGCCATCTCGCGGATCGTCCGCAGCGATGCCGACAGCCGCCGCCGCAGGCCGCTGAGGTAGCCGACCAGCGGGCAGACGACGGCCAGCGTGGCGGTCAGCGCGATCCACTGGAACCACTCGACGCGCAGGTCGGTCTGCGCCGGCCGGTTGACGGCCAGCAAGCCGATGACGGCGGCATAGGCCGTCGCCGCCAACGCGCCCATCATCAGCAGTTGCCGCGTGTTCAACTGCAGCACGCCGAAGATCACGATCACGACCAGCAGCATCAGCAAGGCGCCGCGCACCTCGTTGGCGTGGTACAGCACCAGCGCGACGGCGCCGATCGCCACCGCCATCTGCGCCATCGTCATGCTCGGATCGGCGAAGCGCAGGTTGGCGCCGCTCTTGATCAGGCCCAGGAAGGCCAGGTTGGCGACGGCGACGACGGCCGACCAGGCCAGCGTGAAGCCTTGCGGCAGCAGGCCGAAGCGCTCCACCACGAACAGCAGCAGCGCGCAGGGCAGGTACACCACCAGGGCCAGCCGCAGGCGCTGCAGGCGCAGGACCTGCTGGTCCTCGATGCTGTCGGAAGGCGGGGTCAGTGGCGCTGCAACCATGGCCGGAGGTGTCGCCGTCGAGCGGCAGGTGATAAGGGCGCTCGCCCGCCATCGCCGCAAGCGCGAGCGGGGGAGTGGTCGCGCCTCCGATGGCCAGGTCGGGAGCCAGTGTAGGGTTGGCACGATCGGCCGCAGCGCCCGGCGGGCGATTCAAGTCGACGCGCCGGCGGCCGATAGGCAATACGTCGCATGCAACGTGAGGCGAAAACAACCATGAGTGCCATCGCATCGCTGAGCCGCGGGTCGGTCGCCGGGTCGGGCAGCGCGTCGGGCGGCGGCAGCGACGTCGCCCGGCTGCAGCAGCAGCTGAAGTCGCTGCAGCAGCAACTCAAGGACCTGTCGCAAAGCGACATCGACGCCAAGACGAAGCAGACGCAGACGCAGTTGCTGCAGGCGCAGATCCAGGCCGTGCAGGCGCAGATCCAGGCCGTGCAGCAGCGCAGCCAGGCGCCGCAGGCCGGCCAGGCGCAGCAGCAGGCCCAGGCGTCGGAAGCGTCGAGCCGCGCGGCGCCGGCGGCGCAGGACGGGCAGGGCTTGGACGTCTACGCCTGAGCAGGCGGCCCGCGTCGCCGATCGCGTCGCGGATCGCGTTGCCTAGCGCGTCATCGATCGCGGCGGCGCGCCGCGATCCAGCCGCACCAGGCAGTCGGCCAGCAGCGCGGCGGCTTCGCCCAGGCGCGGACCCGGGCGCGTCAGCATGTCGTAGGCGGCGGGGTCGAAGCCGCACAGGCGCTGCTCGCGCACGGCCGCCAGCGTCGACCAGCCGGGCCGTTGCGCCAGCGCCGGCAACGCGCGCCGCGTGCCCATGATGAGGTCGGGCCGCGCGCGCACCACGTACTCGGGGTTGAGCTTGGGGAACGGCCCCAGCTCGGGCGGCACGATGTTGGCGAGGCCCAGGCGCGCCAGCGTCTCGCCGACGAAGGATCGCGCGCCGGCGGCATAAGGCCCGTCGCCGATCTCGAAGTAGACGCGCTGTCCGCGCAAGTGGCTGGGTACGCGAGCGGCTGCCGCGTCGATCTCGCGCTGCAGCCGCGCCCAGACGCGCTCGCCCTCGTCGGGCACGCCCAGCAGCCGCGCCACCAGGTTCAGGCTGCGGCGCATGTCGGCGTGGCTGTCGGACTTCAGGCGCACGACCTGCAAGCCCAGCGCCTGCAGCCGGTCGAGCACGCGCGAAGCGGTGGAGGCCAGGATGACGTCGGGCTTGAGCGCTGCGATGGCCTCGATCTGCGCATCGTCCAGTCCACCCAGGTGCGGCAGCCGCGCCACCTCGGCCGGCCAGTCGGAATAGCGGTCGACGCCGACCAGCCGCTCGCCGGCGCCCAGCACCCAGGCAGTCTCGGTCAGCGACGGCAGCATCGAGACGATGCGTCGCGGCGGCGCGTCGAAGCGGTGTTCGACGCCGCGGTCGTCGACCACGGCGATGGCTTGGGCCTGCGCGGCCGGGGCGACCAGCGTGGCCAGCGTGGCCAGCGCGGTCAATACCAGCCAGCCGGCGGCCAGCCAGCGCCCGGCGCGGCGGCGCGAGAAACTAGCTTCGATCATCGTGGCATTGTGCCCAGCGGCCCGGCCGTCCCGGACGTCCCGGCCGTGGCGGTGACGCTCAGGCTCGTTGCGGCGGCTGCGGCAGCAGCCGGTAGGCCAGCGCGCCCAGCGCCAGCATCGCGGCCACCGCCAGCAGCGCCGCGGCGAAGGGGTCGGCGCCACGCGCCGCCGCCTGCGACGCCACCCAGCCGCTGCCCCATTGCACCAGCGCGACGCCGATGAACATCGCCATCGTGAAGACCGACAGCGCGCGGCCGATCACCGCCGGCGGGTAGGCGGCGCGCACGTCGGCGTACTGCAGCACCATGAAGCCCGAGAGCAGCGCCACCGCCAGCGCCAGCACGGTGTCGGCCAGCAGCCCGCGCAGCAGGCCGATCAGCGCGAACAGCGCCGCGGTGGCCAGCGCGCAGCCGACGATCAGCCGCCGGCGCCGGCGCGCCGAGGGCGGGTCGAAGCGGCCGAACAGCGGCGGCGACAGCAGCGAGACCACCGACACCGCCAGCGCCACGTGGCCGCTGGCCACCAGCGAGAGGCCGTGGCGGTCGATCAGCAACGGCCCCAGCCAGAGGCCGCGCAGCGCCATGAACGAAGCGTAGTTGGCCGCCCCCATCAACATGATGCCCCAGGTGTAGGGCAGCAGCAGCAGCGCGCCGAAGCCGCGCAGCGCCTGGCCCAGCGATTCGCGGCCCTGCGGCGGCGCGGCCGGCGGCGGTGGCCGCACGCGCCACCACACCAGCACCCAGGCCAGCGCGGCGCCGGCGGCCAGCACCCACATGCCGGCGCGCCAGGAGCGCGCCTCGATCAGCCACGCCAGCGGCGAGCCGGTGACCAGCATGCCGATGCCGCCGAGCATCAGCGTCAGCCCCGACAGCATGGCGAAGCGCTCGCCGGGGAACTGCTGCGCGATGAACAGCGTGCACGCCAGGAAGGCCGGCGCGCAGCCGATGCCGATCAGCACCTGGCCGGCGATCAGCGCCTCATAACTGTGTGATCCGGCGGACAGCCCTGCGCCCAGCACGGTCAGCGGAAAGGCCGTCAGCACCGTGCGGCGCAGGCCGAACAAGTCCATGCCGACGCCGATCAGCAGTTGCAGCGCGCCGAAGGCGAAATGAAAGCTCGCCGCGAACAGGCCGATCTGCTGCGGCGAGAGCCCGAACTCGGCCTGCAGCGGCGGCGCCAGGATGGCAGCCATCGTGCGGAAGGCCTGGCTCATGCCGAAGGCCGCGGTCAGCGCCAGCAGCATGGGCCAGGCGGCGCGCGGCGACAGGGCGGGGGACATCGGAGGGGAACGGGAGGCGCCGCCCATGAGCGGGCGGCGCCAAGGCGACGCAAGGCGGCCGGCTTTACAGCGCGGCGTCCTTCAGCTTCTTCAGCGCACGCGCCTTGATGCGCACGGTGGCCGGCTTGGCGGCGAACACGCGCTCGACCTTGGTGAAGGGGTCGATGCCCTTGCGCTTGGGCTTGGCGGGCACTTGCTGCACGCCGATCTTGATCAGCCCGGGCAGCGTGAAGGCGCCGGCGCCCTTCTTGTGTACGGCGCCGAGGATCGCCGTCTCCAGCGCCGCCAGCACGGCCTTCACGGCCTTGGGCTCGACGCCCGACTGCTCGGCCAGGTGGCTGGCCAGCGACGACTTGGTGAAGGTGTCCTTGACGGGCTTGATGGTCTTCGCGGCTGCCGGGGCGGCGGCCTTCTTGGGGGTGCGGCTCGCCTTGGCGGCGGCCTTCTTCGCAGTTGCCATGAGTCTCTTGGAGGTTGAGAAAAAGAAACGAGGGCGCTGTCGGCCCTCGCTGCTGATTCTAGGGACCTGCGGCGCGGCCTACGACGCGCCGTCGCCCATCTGCGACTGCAGCCAGTTGGGCTCGCCGACCTTGGCCACCAGCTCGATCTGCGTCTCGAGGTGGTCGATGTGCTCTTCGGTGTCGTCGAGGATGTCCTCCAGCAGATCGCGCGAGACGTAGTCGCGCACCGACTCGCAGTGCGCGATGGCGTCCTTCAGCACGCCGTGCGCGCCGACCTCGGCCTTGAGGTCGCAGTGCAGGATCTCGACCGCGCTCTCGCCGATCATCAGCTTGCCCAGGTCCTGCAGGTTGGGCAGGCCTTCGAGCATCAGGATGCGCTCGATCAGCCGGTCGGCGTGCTTCATCTCCTCGATCGACTCCTCGTACTCGTGCTTGGCCATGCGCGCGAAGCCCCAGTTCTTCAGCATGCGGGCGTGCAGGAAGTACTGGTTGATCGCGGTGAGTTCGTTCTTGAGCTGGCGGTTGAGAAACTCCAGCACCTTGGCATCGCCTTTCATCGGCGGCTCCTTGACGTTTGAGGTGCGCCTATTGTGCGAGGCAAGTCAGGCGTCCGCGAAGGCGCGCGCATACCCGAGCCTGCCGTGGTGGCGCTCGGAGCGCGAAGCGTTTTCATTCGCGCCGCGCGGCGCGAGTGCGCCCTGGTGCGAGTGCAACGAGCGGCGTCGTTAGCCGACGTTGCCCGACGCCACTACGCGGCGCCGTGACCCGGCGCCGCGGCCTTCAGTGCGTGGCCGGCTGCGGGCTCGCTTCGGCACCGGCCAGCGGCCGGATGTTCTGCGCCAGCTGGCCCTTGGGGCCGGCCACCATCTCGAAGGTGACGCGGCTGCCCTGCTTGAGCGTTCTGAAGCCGTCCATCTGCACCGCGGAGAAATGCGCAAACACGTCGGCGCCGCCGCCATCGGGCTCGATGAAGCCGAAGCCCTTGGCGTCGTTGAACCACTTGACCACCCCGAAGGCCATTTGTCTCTCCCGCCGCTTTGCTTTGAAGATCAGAAATTTTCAGTTCATGAGTCAGATCTTGTCAAGTCTCGCCAGATCGATGGCGGCCACGATCCGATGACGATGTCGCATCACGGCGCGCCGAGCGGGCGTTTTCGGGGCTCATATCGACGCTTGAAACGCCGCGCGTTGGGCCAACATCCGATCCTTGGGCCCTGGCCGGCGCGCTGCGCACGGGCCAAAGCCTTGCTGGATAGAATGAGCCATGCCTGATGAAGGACCCCCGCAACTGCCGCCCAAGGCGCCGCCGCGCGTGCGGCGCGAGGGCGGTGCAGGGGCCGTCGTCGCGGAGCGCAAGGCGGCGCGGACGAAGCCGCCGTCGCTGTATCAGGTGGTGCTGCTGAACGACGACTACACGCCGATGGAATTCGTCGTGATGGTGCTGCAGCAGTATTTCCTGCGTGACCTCTCGACGGCCACGCACATCATGCTCAAGATCCACCACGAAGGCCGTGGCGTCTGCGGGGTCTACCCCAAGGACATCGCGGCGACCAAGGTCGAACTCGTCCTGGCCGCGGCGCGCCGCGACGGACACCCGCTGCAGTGCATTATGGAGGCCGCATGATCGCCCAGGAACTGGAAGTCAGCTTGCATATGGCGTTCGTCGAAGCGCGCCAGCAGCGGCACGAGTTCATCACCGTCGAACACCTGCTGATGGCGCTGCTGGACAACCCGTCCGCCGCCGAGGTGCTGCGCGCCTGCGCCGCCAACCTCGACGACCTGCGCAAGAGCCTGGCCACCTTCATCAAGGAGAACACGCCCACCGTCTCCGGCACCGAAGAGGTCGACACGCAGCCGACGCTGGGCTTCCAGCGCGTGATCCAGCGCGCCATCATGCATGTGCAGAGCACCGGCAGCGGCAAGAAGGAAGTGACCGGCGCCAACGTGCTGGTGGCCATCTTCGGCGAGAAGGATTCGCACGCCGTGTACTACCTGCACCAGCAGGGCGTGACGCGGCTGGACGTGGTGAACTTCATCGCCCACGGCATCAAGAAGAGCGACCCGCCGGAGCCCGCCAAGTCCAACGAGAACAGCGGCAACGAGGCCGAGAAGGAAGACGGCGCCGCCGGCGACGGCAAGGGCTCGCCGCTGGACCAGTTCACGCAGAACCTCAACCAGCTGGCGCGCGACGGCAAGATCGACCCGCTGATCGGCCGCGAGCACGAGGTCGAGCGCGTGATCCAGGTCCTCTGCCGCCGGCGCAAGAACAACCCGCTGCTGGTCGGCGAGGCCGGCGTCGGCAAGACCGCCATCGCCGAAGGCCTGGCCTGGCGCATCACCGAGAAGGACGTGCCCGAGGTGCTGGCCGACGCCAACGTCTACGCGCTGGACATGGGCGCGTTGCTGGCCGGCACCAAGTACCGCGGCGACTTCGAGCAGCGCCTGAAGGGCGTGCTCAAGCAGTTGAAGGACCAGCCCAACGCCATCCTCTTCATCGACGAGATCCACACGCTGATCGGCGCCGGCGCCGCCAGCGGCGGCACGCTGGATGCGTCCAACCTGCTCAAGCCCGCGCTGTCCAGCGGCGCGATGAAGTGCATCGGCGCCACCACCTTCACCGAGTACCGCGGCATCTTCGAGAAGGACGCGGCGCTGTCGCGGCGCTTCCAGAAGGTCGACGTCGTCGAGCCCTCGGTCGAGCAGACGGTGGAGATCCTGAAGGGCCTGAAGAGCCGCTTCGAAGAACACCACAGCGTCAAGTACGCGATCGGCGCGCTGCAGGCGGCCGCCGAGCTGTCGGCCAAGTACATCAACGACCGGCACCTGCCGGACAAGGCGATCGACGTCATCGACGAGGCCGGCGCCGCGCAGCGCATCCTGCCCAAGAGCAAGCAGAAGAAGACCATCACCCGCTCCGAGGTGGAAGAGATCGTCGCCAAGATCGCGCGCATCCCGCCCGCCAGCGTCTCCAGCGACGACCGCGGCAAGCTGCGCAACCTGGAACGCGACTTGAAGAGCGTGGTCTTCGGCCAGGAGCAGTCGATCGAGGCGCTGGCCGCCGCCATCAAGATGGCGCGCTCCGGCCTCGGCAAGCCCGAGAAGCCGATCGGCAGCTTCCTCTTCAGCGGGCCCACCGGCGTCGGCAAGACCGAGGTGGCCAAGCAGCTGGCCTACATCCTGGGCATCGACCTGATCCGCTTCGACATGTCGGAGTACATGGAGCGCCACGCCGTCAGCCGCCTGATCGGCGCGCCGCCGGGCTACGTCGGCTTCGACCAGGGCGGCCTGCTGACCGAGGCCATCACCAAGAAGCCGCACGCGGTGCTGCTGCTCGACGAGATCGAGAAGGCGCACCCCGACGTCTTCAACGTGCTGCTGCAGGTGATGGACCACGGCACGCTGACCGACAACAACGGGCGCAAGGCCGACTTCCGCAACGTGATCATCATCATGACCACCAACGCGGGCGCCGAGACCATGAACAAGGCGACCATCGGCTTCACCACGAAGCGCGAGCAGGGCGACGAGATGGCCGACATCAAGCGCCTGTTCACGCCCGAGTTCCGCAACCGGCTGGACGCGATCGTCAACTTCCGCGCGCTGGATGAAGAGATCATCCTGCGCGTGGTCGACAAGTTCCTGCTGCAACTCGAAAGCCAACTCGCCGAGAAGAAGGTCGAAGTCACCTTCAGCGACGCCTTGCGCAAGCACCTGGCGGCCAAGGGCTTCGACCCGCTGATGGGCGCGCGGCCGATGCAGCGGCTGATCCAGGACGTCATCCGCCGCGCGCTGGCCGATGAACTGCTGTTCGGCCGCCTGGTCGACGGTGGCCGCTTGGCGGTGGACATCGACGACAAGGGCGAGGTGGTGCTGGACATCCAGCCGCCGCGCAAGAGCGACAAACCGAAGGCCGAGACGGCGCCGGCGGCCTGACCGCTGGCCGTCCCCGGCTTGCCGTGACAAGGCCCGCTTCGGCGGGCTTCTTTGTGTTCAGCGTGAACCGCGGCGCCGCAGCCCGGCCAGCAGTCCAGCGGCGCTGATCGCCAGCAGCAAGGCCGTCGACGGCTCGGCAACCGTGGTGGTGCCCACCGACGCCTTCCCCGCGGTGATATTGCGATGGGTCGTGCCCGATTGCTCGAAGCTGTCGAAATTTCCGATCAGGATCGAGCCGCCCGCCGACGTCAGGCCGGTGAACGTGATCTGCAAAATCGGATCGTTGTCGTCCGATGGCTCGACGACGATGATGGCGGGCAGCGACGATGCGTTGAAATCGGCAGTTAGCGGCGTGTAGTGGAACCCCGCAACGGTGCCGCCCGCCGTCGTGATGTCGTAGTCCAGCAGCGTCGTGATGCCGTCGTTGGTCGTGAACGTGCCGGTCAGCGTCCCGCCATCGTCGAACGTCACGCCATCGAGTGAGAAAACGATGTTCGCGGCTGCAGGCCATGCCGCCAGCGACAAGACTGCGCCCAGAATCGAAAGCAAACGTTTCATGGAACACCTCTCTTACGTCTGTTGAAGTTACACCTGCACCGTCTCTCGGTGCGGCGTCGAGCACAGGCCTTGCGGCCTCGTGACTCGCAGGCGTTCGACGCATAAAGTGCGCCCAAGCCTTGAATGCGATAGCAATCAGATAATTGGGATCCTAGGTGGAAGCCGGCGCTTGGCGGCTGTAAACCGGGCCGACACGCCGGCGGCCGCGGGCACTTTCCGTCGGCAGCGGCGAACCAGCATCGAGATCGGCAAACTTTCGTCACATCATCGTTACAGCCGTAATCCTAAGGAGGCTCGCCATGACCTCGTCGTCCAACGCCCCGCGCCCGCGTTCCGGCACCGTCAACGGCCCCTTGTGGGGCGAGCGTGCCGGCGACTGGGCGGCGATCCAGGAAGCGCAGTTCCGCCAGGCTTACGACGAGGTGCTGGACCGACTGGCGCTGCCGCGCGGCGCGCGGCTGTGCGACGCCGGCTGCGGCGCCGGCCTGGCCGCGCAGATCGCGGCCGGCCGTGGCTTGCAGGTCTGCGGCGTCGACGCGGCGCAGGCGCTGCTGGCGATCGCCCGGCAGCGCGTGCCCGGCGCCGACCTGCGCCACGGCGACCTCGAAGACCTGCCGTTCGCCGACGGCAGCGTCGACGCGGTGACCGGCTTCAACGCCTTCCAGTACGCGGCCGATCCGGTGGCCGCGCTGGCCGAGGCGCGGCGCATCACGCGCGCCGGCGGCGTCGTCGTCGTGATGACCTGGGGTTCGCCGCAGGGCATGGAGGCGGCATCGCTGGTGGCGGCGCTCAAGCCGCTGCTGCCGGCGCCGCCGCCCGGCGCGCCGGGGCCGTTTGCGCTTTCCGACCCCGAAGCCTTGCGCCAGCTGGCCACCTCGGCCGGCTGCCGGCCGGTGGAGGTGCATGACACGCAAACCGCGTGGCAGTACCCCGACCTGGCGACCGCCTTGCGCGGCCTGGCCTCGTCCGGCGTGGCGGCGCGCGCCATCGCGCACTCGGGTGCGGCCGCCGTCGACGCGGCGCACGAGACCGCGCTGGCGCCGTTTCGCCGCCCCGACGGCAGCTACCGCATCGGCGCGGCCTTCCGCTGGATGCTGGCGCAGGCCTGAATCAGGCGACGGGCTCGCGCCGGTAGAAGCGCTGCAGCAGCGCCTCGAACGCCGGGTGCTCGCTGCGCAGCAGGCCCGGGTTGACGAAGAAGGCCTCGCTGGCGACCGCGAAGAACTCTTCCGGCGCGTGCGCGGCGTAGGGGTCCAGCGCCGTCTCTTCGCCGGCGTCGACACGCGCCGCGAAGCGTTCGTACTCGTCGTGCAGCGTGGCGGTCCACTCGTCGCGGCCGATGTCGGGCGGCAGCGGCGGCACGCCGTCGGCGATGCCGTCGGCCATGTCCAGCACGTGAGCAAATTCGTGGATCACCACGTTGTAGCCCTCGGCCGCGCTGCGCCCGCTGCCGCGCACGTCGCGCCACGACAGCATCACCGGGCCGCCTTGCACCGCCTCGCCCGACAGCACCTCGTCGTACTCGTGCAGCACGCCGTCGTCGTCGAGGTGCTCGCGGCGCACCTTCACTAAGTCGGGCTGCAGCACGATGCCGACGAAGCCGTCGTAGCGCGCCAGCCCCAGCTGCAGCACCGGCAGGCAGGCCTGCGCCGCGACGGCGACCACCACGTCGTTGGTCAGCCGCAGCGGCGGCACCGCACTGAACTCCTTGCGGTCGAGGAAGAGGCTGGTCATGCGGCGCAGCGCCGGCGCGCCGGGCGTGCCTTCGAGCTTGAGGAAGGGGTAGCGCACCAGCGTGCGCTTCCACAAGTCGTCGGGGATCGGCCGGCGGCGCAGCGCCGCGGCTTCGCGCCGCTCTTGCAGCCAGTGCTGCAGGCTGCTCAACATCGGCGTCAGGTGCCGGTGCCAGCGGCGGGTCCAGCGCCGGTGCCGGCGGTGGCCTGCGCCGGCGTCAGGCGCTGCAGCCCGGCGGCCGACAGCCGCAGCACGTCGGCGCGCGGCCGTGCGCCGTCGTCCAGGTCCCAGTCGCTCAGCACCACGCGGCGCAGGCCGTCGCCGAGCTCGTGCGCGGCCGGGCGGTGGGTGTGGCCGTGGATCAGCGTCGCGGCGCCGGCTTGCAGCAGCAGCGCGCGGCAGGCCTCGGCGTCGAGGTCGCCTTGCGTCTCCACGCCCGATGCCTGGTGCGCCCTGCTGCGCTCGCGCATCGCGCGCGCCGTCGCCAGCCGCTCGGCCAGCGGCCGGGCCAGGAAGTCGCGCTGCCACGCCGGCGAGCGCACCTGCGCGCGAAAGGCCTGATAGGGCGCGTCGCCCAGGCATTGCGCATCGCCATGGACGAGCAGCCAGCGCTGGCCGAAGGCGTGCAGGCAACTCGGGTCGGCCAGCGCCGTCATGCCGGCGGCGGCGCACAGCTCGGCGCCGACCAGGAAGTCGCGGTTGCCCGGCATGAAGCCGATGCTGATGCGGCGCGCCGCCGCGGCGATGGCCGCGACCACGCCTTGCTCGAAGGGCTGCTGGCGCATGTCGTCGCCGACCCAGGCTTCGAACACGTCGCCCAGCAGGCACACGGCGTCGGCCGTCGTGCCGGCCAGGTAGGCGCCGAAGGCCGCCGCGGTGCGCGGCAGGCCCGGGGCCAGGTGCAGGTCGGACACGAAGTCGATGGCGCGCCAGTGCGGCGGCGCCACCCAGTCCGGGATCACGCCACCGCGTAGACGCGCTGGATCACCACGTCGTCCAGAGGCACGTCGTCGTGGAAGCCCTTGCGGCCGGTGCGCACGCGCTCGATGGCGTCGACGACGTCGGCGCCTTCGGTGACGCGGCCGAACACCGCATAACCCCAGCCTTGCGCGTTCTCGGCCTTGAAGTCGAGGAAGTCGTTGTCGGTGGCGTTGATGAAGAACTGCGCCGTCGCGCTGTGCGGGTCGTTGGTGCGCGCCATCGCCAGCGTGTACTTCTTGTTCTTGAGGCCGTTGTTGGCCTCGTTCTTGATCGGTGCGTCGGTGCCCTTTTGCTTCATGCCGGGCTCGAAGCCGCCGCCCTGCACCATGAAGCCCTTGATGACGCGGTGGAACACCGTGTTGTCGTAGTGGCCCTTGGCCACGTAGGCGAGAAAGTTCTTCGTGCTCTCGGGGGCCTTCACGTCATCGAGCTCGATGGTGATCGTGCCGGCGCTGGTTTCCATCTTCACGGTCTTGCTCATTGCATTCACTCCACGCTTGCTTTCTTGATGACCACGTCGGTCTGCGGCACGTTCTGGTGCGGGCCCTTGTTGCCCACCGCCACGGCCTTGATCTTGTCGACCACGTCCATGCCTTCGACCACCTTGCCGAACACGGCGTAGCCGCCGCCGGCGCTGTCGAGCATCGGGTTGTCGGCCACGTTGATGAAGAACTGCGCCGTCGCCGAGTTGAGCGCCGGCGTGCGCGCCATCGCCAGCGAGCCGCGCGTGTTGCTCAGGCCGTTGCGCGCCTCCAGCGGGATCGGCGCGCGCACGGCCTTCTGGTTCAGGTCCGGCGTGAAGCCGCCGCCCTGGATCATGAAGCCGTCGATCACGCGGTGGAAGATGGTGCCGTCGTAGTGGCCGGCCTTCACGTACTGCAGGAAGTTGTCGACCGACTTTGGCGCCTTGTCGGGCGCCAGCTCGACGACGATGTCGCCCACGCTGGTGGCCAGGCGCACCTTCTGCGCCGCGGCGGGGAGGGCGGGGCCCAGCAGGCCGACGGCCAGCGCGCCGGCCAGCAGCCAGCGCTTGTGCATCACGATCACGTTCGTCTCTCCATGGGGCCTTGCCAGGGTGGCCCCTCGTATACTGGTCGATTCTATCGGGCCGACCTCTTCACAGTCGCCGCCATTGCCTGGCACCGCATGAGCCTTCGCATCCACAACACGCTGACCCGCCGGGTCGAAGACTTCGCGCCCATCGAGCCCGGCCACGTGCGCATGTACGTGTGCGGCATCACCGTCTACGACCTGTGCCACATGGGCCATGCGCGCATGATGGTGGCCTTCGACATGGTCTACCGCTGGCTGCTGACCAGCGGCTACCGCGTGACCTTCGTTCGCAACATCACCGACATCGAAGACAAGATCATCCGCCGCGCGCTGGAGCGCGGCATCACCATCCGCGCGCTGACCGACGAGATGATCGCCGCGATGCACCGCGACTTCGCCGCCATCGGCGTGCTGCCGCCCACGCACGAGCCGCGCGCCACCGAGTACGTGCCGCAGATGCTCGACATGATCGGCAAGCTCGAAGCCAAGGGCCTGGCCTACCGCGCCGCCGATGGCGACGTCGACTTCGCGGTGCGCAAGCTGCCGGGCTACGGGCGGCTGTCGGGCAAGTCGCTGGACGACCTGCGCGCCGGCGAGCGCGTGGCCGCCGACGACAGCAAGCAGGACCCGCTGGACTTCGTGCTGTGGAAGGCCGCCAAGCCCGAAGAGCCCGACGAAGCCAAGTGGGCCTCGCCCTTCGGCCCGGGCCGGCCGGGCTGGCACATCGAGTGCTCGGCGATGTCGTGCGCGCTGCTCGGCGAGCACTTCGACATCCACGGCGGCGGCATGGACCTGCAGTTCCCGCACCACGAGAACGAGCTCGCCCAGAGCGTGGGCGCCAATGGCGGGCCTTTCGTCAACGTGTGGATGCACAACGGCTTCCTCAATGTGCAGCGCGAAGCGGGCATGGCGCCCGAGAAGATGTCGAAGTCGCTCGGCAACTTCTTCACCATCGCCGAGGTGCTGCAGCGCTACGACGGCGAGACGCTGCGCTTCTTCATGCTGCGCACGCATTACCGCAGCCCCTTCAATTTCGGCGAAGCTAACCTGGAAGATGCGCGCAGCGCGCTGCGCCGGCTGTATACCGCGCTGGAGGCCGGCGGCTCGCCGATGGACGACGCGGCGATCGACTGGACGCAGCCCGAGGCGGCCGCCTTCCGCGCCGCGATGGACGACGACTTCAACACGCCGCTGGCCACCGCCGTGTGGTTCGAGCTGGCCAGCGAAGTCAACCGCAGCCGCGACCCCGCCAAGGCCGGCCTGCTGCGCGCGCTGGGCCGCGTGCTGGGCGTGCTGCAGCAGCGGCCCAGCGCCTTCCTGCAGGCCGGGGCGGGGCTGGACGAGGCCGCCATCGCCGCCATGATCAGCGCGCGCGCCGCCGCCAAGGCCGCGCGCAACTTCGCCGAGGCCGACCGCATCCGCCAGCAGCTGGCCGCGCAAGGCATCGAGCTGAAAGACTCGGCCCAGGGCACGACCTGGGTGCGCGGCTAGTCGCGCGGGGCGGCATCGCGGCCATGCCTGCCAGAAGCACTCCGCCCGTGCCGGCCTCGCCCGGCTACTGGGACGACGCCTGCAAGCACCTCTCGCGCCGCGACCGCGTGATGAAGCGGCTGATCCCGCAGTTCGGCGACGCGCGGCTGCAGACCCGCGGCGACGCCTTCACGACGCTGGCGCGCTCCATCGTCGGCCAGCAGATCTCGGTGAAGGCGGCGCAATCGGTGTGGGAGCGCTTCGTCGCCTTGATGGCGCTGACGGCGCTGCCGCGCCGGCTGCCGCTGCAGCCCGAACAGGTGCTGGCGCTGGCCCCGGCGCTGCTGCGCGAGGCCGGCCTCTCGGCGCGCAAGACCGAGTACCTGCACGATCTGGCGCGCCACTTCGGCGACGGCCGCGTGCACGTGGCGCAGTGGCAGCAGATGGACGACGAGGCCATCATCGCCGAGCTGGTGGCCATTCGCGGCATCGGCCGCTGGACGGCCGAGATGTTCCTGATCTTCCACCTCATGCGCCCCAACGTGCTGCCGCTGGACGACATCGGGCTGCTGCGCGGCATCAGCGTCAACTACTTCAGCGGCGAGCCGGTCTCGCGCGCCGAAGCGCGCGAGGTGGCCGAGGCCTGGGCGCCGTTCCGCTCGGTGGCCACTTGGTATATTTGGCGCAGCCTCGATCCGCTGCCGGTGGAGTATTGATGAGCAAGCGTCACTTTCTGGACTTCGAGCACCCGATTGCCGAGCTCGAATCCAAGATCGACGAACTGCGCTACGTGCAGAACGAATCAGCGGTCGACATCTCCGACGAGATCGAACGCCTCAGCCAGAAGAGCCTGCTGCTCACCAAGGACATCTACTCCAGCCTGAGCCCCTGGCAGGTGACGCAGATCGCGCGCCACCCGCAGCGGCCGTACACGCTGGACTACGTGGGCGAGATTTTCACCGACTTCCAAGAGTTGCACGGCGACCGCCACTACGCCGACGACCTGTCCATCGTCGGCGGCCTGGCGCGCTTCAACGGCCAGCCCTGCATGGTGCTGGGCCACCAGAAGGGGCGCGACACGAAAGAGCGCACGGCGCGCAACTTCGGCATGTCGCGGCCCGAGGGCTACCGCAAGGCGCTGCGGCTGATGCAGCTGGCCGAGAAGTTCGGCCTGCCGATCTTCACCTTCGTCGACACGCCGGGCGCCTACCCCGGCATCGGCGCCGAAGAGCGCAACCAGTCCGAGGCCATCGGCCGCAACATCTACGAGATGGCGCAGCTTCAGGTGCCCGTCATCTGCACCATCATCGGCGAAGGCGGCTCCGGCGGCGCGCTGGCCATCAGCGTGGGCGACCAGGTGCTGATGCTGCAGTTCAGCGTCTACTCGGTGATCTCGCCCGAAGGCTGCGCCTCCATTTTGTGGAAGACCGCCGACCGCGCGGCCGACGCCGCCGAGGCGCTGGGCATCACCGCGCACCGCTTGAAGGCGCTGGGCGTGATCGACAAGATCGTCAACGAACCCGTCGGCGGCGCGCACCGCGATCCCAAGTGGATGGCCGCGCAGCTCAAGCGCGGCCTCAACGACGCGCTGCGCCTGGTGGGCGACTTGAAGCCCAAGGAACTGCTGCAGCGCCGCTACGAGCGCTTGCAGTCGTACGGCCGCTTCGCCGACACCAAGGAACGCTGACCGTGGCGGCCGGTGACGGCCGGACCCTCAAGGTCGCGGTGGCCGCCAGCGGCGGCCACGATTCCACCGCGCTGCTGCATTGCACCGCGCGCAGCGCCGCCGCGCTGGGCGTGGAGGTGCATGCGCTGCACGTCCACCACGGCCTGCAGCCGGCGGCCGACGACTGGTTGGCGCACGTCGCCGCGCAATGCCGGCGCTGGGGCGGCATCCGCTTCCACGCCCAGCGCGTGAGCGAGCGGCCGGCCGCCGGCGACAGCATCGAAGCCTGGGCGCGCCGCGTGCGCTACCAGGCGCTGGGCGACCTGGCGCGGCAGGCCGGCTGCGGCCTGGTGCTGCTGGCCCATCACCGCCGCGACCAGGCCGAGACCGTGCTGCTGCAGGCCTTGCGCGGCGCCGGCCCGGCCGGGCTGGCGGCGATGCCGGCGCTGGTCCAGCGCGACGGCCTGCTGTGGGCGCGGCCCTGGCTGGACCAGCCGCGCGAGGCCATCGACGCCTACCTGCGCCGCCACCGGCTGCGCCCGGTGCTCGACCCGTCCAATGAAGAAACGCGTTATGCGCGCAGCCGGCTGCGCCTGCGGCTGTGGCCGGCGCTGCTGGCGCACGGCGCCGATGCCGAAGCGGCGCTGGCCGCGGTGGCGCGGCGCGCGCAGGAGGCGCGCACCCTCATCGACGAGGTGGCGCGCGCCGACCTGGCGCGCGTGGCCGACGCCCAAGGCCTGCGCATCGCCGACTGGCTGGGCCTGGACGCGGCCCGCCGGGCCAACGTTCTGCGTCACTGGCTGGCGGCGCAGACGCGCGCGCCGCGGCCCGAGACGCTGATCGAGCGGCTGCTGCGCGAGCTGCCGCAGCCGCGCGCCGGCCGCTGGCCGCTGGCCGCCGATGCCGAGCTGCGCCGCCACGGCGGGCGGCTGGCCGTCGTCGAGCGGCGGCCGGTCGTCGTCGGCCCGGTGCTGGCGCTGGATTTGAGCGGCCCCGGCGCGCACCCGCTGCCCGCCTGGGGCGGCACGCTGCAGGTCAGCCGCGCGGCTGCCAACGCCGGCGTGCCGGCAGCATTGCTGCGCCGTGCCGTGCTGCAGCCGCGCGGCGGCGGCGAGCAGTTCCAGGCCCACGCCGGCGGCGTGCCGCGCGCGCTGAAGAAGCAGTACCAGGACGCCGGCGTGCCCGCCTGGCAGCGCGGCGGGCCGCTGGTGCACGCCGGTGCGCAGCTCGTCTACGTGCCGGGCCTGGGCCTCGACGCGCGCGCGCTGCAGCAGCCCGGCCGGCCGCGCGTCACGCTGCAGTGGCTGGCCGATGCGCTGCCAGGCCCATGAAAGCCGCGCCACTACAATTCGCGGTTTCCCGCGGCCCTGACACCTTCTCTTCATGGCACTGATCGTTCACAAGTACGGCGGCACCTCGATGGGCTCGACCGAGCGCATCCGCAGCGTGGCGCAGCGCGTGGCCAAGTGGGTGCGCGCCGGCCACCAGCTGGTGGTGGTGCCCTCGGCGATGAGCGGCGAGACCAACCGCCTGCTGGGCCTGGCCAAGGAGCTGATGCCGGCCAGCGTCAGCGCCGAAAGCCAGCGCGAGCTGGACGCCATCGCCGCCACCGGCGAGCAGGTTTCGGTGGGCCTGCTGGCGCTGGCGCTGCAATCGCAAGGGGTGCCGGCCGTCAGCTACGCCGGCTGGCAGGTGCCGATTGCCACCGACTCGGCCTTCACCAAGGCGCGCATCGAGTCGATCGACGACACCCGCGTGCGCGCCGACCTGGCCGCCGGCAAGGTGGTCATCATCACCGGCTTCCAGGGCATCGACGAAGACAGCAACGTCACCACGCTGGGCCGCGGCGGCAGCGACACCTCGGCGGTGGCCGTGGCCGCGGCGATGAAGGCCGACGAGTGCCTGATCTACACCGACGTCGACGGCGTCTACACCACCGACCCGCGCATCGTTCCCGAGGCGCGGCGGCTGTCCACCGTCAGCTTCGAAGAGATGCTGGAGATGGCCAGCCTCGGCTCCAAGGTGCTGCAGATCCGCTCGGTGGAATTTGCCGGCAAGTACCGCGTGCCGCTGCGCGTGCTGTCGAGCTTCACGCCCTGGGACATTCCGGTCGAAGAGGAATGCCGCTCGGGCACGCTGATCACTTTCGAGGAAGACGAGAAGATGGAACAAGCCGTCGTGTCCGGCATCGCGTTCAACCGCGACGAAGCCAAGATCACCGTGATGGGCGTGCCCGACAAGCCGGGCATCGCGTACCAGATCCTCGGCCCGGTGGCCGACGCCAACATCGACATCGACGTCATCATCCAGAACGTCTCGCACGACGGCAAGACCGACTTCTCGTTCACCGTGCACCGCAACGACTACGCGCGCACGCTGGAACTGCTGAAGGCCACCGTGCTGCCGGCCACCGGCGCCGCGCAGGTGATGGGCGACCCCAAGATCTGCAAGGTGTCGATCGTCGGCATCGGCATGCGCAGCCACGTGGGCGTGGCCAGCAAGATGTTCCGCACGCTGTCGGAAGAGGGCATCAACATCCAGATGATCACCACCAGCGAGATCAAGACCAGCGTGGTGATCGACGAGAAGTACATGGAGCTGGCCGTGCGCGCGCTGCACAAGGCCTTCGATCTGGACCAGGAAGCCGCCGCCGCGTAGCCGGCGCGCCGACTGCGGCTAGAATGTGCAGCTGCTTCGAGCTGGAGTCGTGACCGAGTGGCCGAAGGTGCTCCCCTGCTAAGGGAGTATGTGGGCAAAACCTGCATCGAGGGTTCGAATCCCTCCGACTCCGCCAGCCAAGACCGCCATCAGCGCCCTCCGGGGCGCTTTTTCGTGGGCCATTTGGTGGGACATTTGGTGGTCCATCCCGCGGCCCTCCGCAGGCCTCACCGCGCGCTGACCATCGCCCCGCGCATCCCCATCCGCCCTTAGCGCACCTTCGCCAGAAAGGGCGCCATGAACGCCGCCGGCTCGCCGGTGGCGAAAGCGGCGGCGAACTCGTCGACGCCGCGCGTGATGGCGCTGTCGAGGTCGGTCTGCTGCCACTCGCGCAGCAGGCGCTTTTGCTGGCGCAGCACCTGCGGGCCCAGCGCGGCCAGGTGGCGGGCCATGCGCTGCACTTCGTCGTTCAGCCGTTCCTGCGGCACGACGGCGTCGACCAGCGACCATTGCAAGGCCTGCGCCGCGTCGATCGTGTCGCCGGTCAGCAGCAGCCAGCTGGCGCGGGCCTGGCCGATCAGCCGCGGCAGCAGCGCCGCGTGGATGATCGACGGGATGCCGACCTTCACC